>CETH01183869.1_pt1 | contig 113118 bp, 106 predicted proteins | sample 361461 | NCBI WGS metagenome assembly CETH01 (sample SAMEA2622695, study PRJEB7988) | marine metagenome | isolation source: saline water (ENVO:00002010), including | reverse complement strand
TTCAAGCTCAATCACTTCTTTCTCTTCTTCAGGTGCATTTCCTTCTTCAGAATCGATTATTTCTTTATTTTCTATACTTTCTATTATTTCTGTCGCCGGTTCCATTTTTAGTTTCACCTTCTATACACTTACATTACTCCTAAACTCTGCATAAAATTAGCTAACTAAATAGCCTCTCCTCTGATAATGGTCAGTTTGCTTTTCTATTCGTAATGAAGTACTCTAACGAGTTGGGCTACTTGTCCTATGGGTTTAATAGTTTCGAGAGAAAAATTCCCTTGACGTACCCTTTATATGCTAAACTATTATTATCTTTTATTGTGCAATATATTGAAAATTTAGTAGCTTATGGTAATCCAAATGTCACCGCAAATCATTCTTCCACCCTCGAAATCACCACTGATTCTTATTTAACCCCTTCTGGAGATTGCATAGTTGGTATCTCTTCTAACCGATCCCCTTCTATTTTTTCCAACGATTTCATTGCCGCCTGTCAAACCAACACTGCAAAAATAACTGCCAAATTATCCGTTGGCAGTCACGAACAATATATTTTCGGCTGTGGTCACCCCGATCTAACATTTAAAAGTACCAATTCTGCCGTCATCCGAACAAGCTCCTATGTCGATGATCGAACTATCATGATCAATTCAGATACTGCAGCAAAGAATTTGAATAGAAATATCATCTCCCTCTTACAAAATGGAAATAAAATCAGTGTTCGCTTAACTGTTCTATAGAACCAATTCCTTATAGTTCTCGAACCCAATCTATTTTTTCATGATAACTCCATCTGATCTCACTGTAGCAATAGTTGATGGTTATGTGGACGAACCTGCCCATTTTGGAGTCCCTCCCTATATCTCCACTTATCCTCGATACACAGCCGGAGCATTGGTCGACGCTGGGGTGTCTCCTCGCAATATAATCTACCACACAATCGATGCACTTCGACAAGAACACAACCGTTGGGACTGCATAGAGAATTCAGATCTATTAATTTACATCGGGGGCATGACCGTTCCAGGAAAATATGTGGGTGGGACACCTGCCGAACCAGATGAAGTCAAAAAAATATCCTGGACGGCAAAAGGAGTATCTCTTCTTGGAGGTCCCATCAAATTCGGTGTCGGAATTAAAAACGAGGGGGCTAGTGATATGCATAGAGATGATCTAGACTACACGTTCGTGGCAAAAGGAGATGTAGAAGCCGCTGCTTATGATTTAATCCATCAAAATCTTGAAGGATTTTCTGATAGAATGCGCGATAATGACGAGATTCAAAAATGGGCATCAAAAGGTTCTTTTATAGTTAAACAACATCCCAATCATCCCCATTATCTCATTTGCGAAATTGAAACTTCCCGTGGTTGTGCTTATCGATGTTCATTTTGCACCGAACCACTCTATGGTTCCAAACCATCTTTTAGGTCTGTTGACTCTATATTGCAAGAAATATCCGAACTCTATAACTCTGGAATTCGCCATTTTCGCATCGGGCGTCAAGCGGACATACTAGCCTATGGTGGAGATGGAAAGTGCCCCAATCCCTCTGAGCTATACGATCTTTATTCTGGTATTCATAGGGTGGCCCCGTCACTTGAGACTCTTCATCTAGACAATATGAACCCAATTACTATTGTAAATTGGCCTTCGGAATCTGCAGAATGTTTGCGCATTATTTCTAAATTTAATACACCTGGAGACACTGCCGCATTTGGTCTCGAATCTGCTGACCCAGTAGTGTATGATGAAAACAACCTCAATGTAACTGCAGAAGAGTGTTTTGTAGCGATAGAATCTGTTAACAAAGAATCTGGCTGGAGGCCAACCAAAGACTCACTACCAAAATTACTCCCCGGAATTAACCTTGTACACGGGCTCAAAGGGGAAACTAAAGAAACCTTTGAGCTCAATAAAAAATTCCTTAAAAGAGTTTTAGATTCTGGATTTTTAGTCCGCAGGGTCAACATACGCCAAGTTATGGCATTCCCTGGAACTCCCATGTCCAGTACTGGCGCATCCATCGCAATGGACCACAAGAAACACTTCCGAAAATACAAGGAAGAAGTCCGTCACACTTTCGATAATTTAATGATTCAAAAAGTCGCTCCGATTGGTACTATATTACCCCACGTACATCTAGAGTTCCAGAATGGTAGGTTCACCTTCGGAAGACAACTTGGCACTTACCCAATTCTTGTAGGGTTTCCTGGAAAACTTCCTCTTGGAACTGTTCTCGACGCCATTGTGGTCAATCATGGCCAAAGATCTGTCACGGCACTCCCGCTAAAATTGAACCTCAATACCGCGACATTCTCTGAACTATTAGCAATCCCTGGTGTAGGTAAAAAAAGAGCACAAACTTTGATTTCAAATCGCCCCTATATGTCAATCGAAGCCGCATCCAATTCGATTGAAGTAGATATATCTCGGTTTGCTACTACCCTTCTATAGAGAATGAGTCCCTCCTATTTTATTCTAGCACGTCTTCAACAACACTTGCCATAGAAAAATTTGGTTTGACGTCGATTATTTCTATCTTTACTTGTTCACCCACGCTTGACCCTGGAACAATTATGACATACCCCCTCTCAGCACGTGCTATGCCATCTCCTTGTTTCCCCAAACTTTCTATTTCTACATACCGTATCTCTCCCACTTCAACCGGCGGTTGTGGGTAATTAGGTGCAGTAGTAGATTCTGTTTGAACCCCTAGTTCAAAGTCTTCTCCTTGCTTTACTAGCGCAATTCGATACACCTCTCCTTTCTCCAAACTTTGATTCTCAATCTCTTCGTTTGGAATCCTAATAATATGGTCTCCGTCTATCTTTTCAATCCCTGCATTAAACAAACATAAAACTTGATCTAAATTTATCATACCGATATCCTCAAATGACCTGAGTTGCACCCCAACTTAATAGCCCTGTCGGTATTTCTATATACTTTTCCCATCTATATTCTTTGCACCTTCTGAATCATGAACAATCAATTTCTCCTTTCCCGTCTTTAAACTTTTATATCCCTTTACCAATTGTATTGATTCTTCTATTTCACGTATGGTTCTTTCTTTTAGAACCTCTGCCATTTTCATCGCTTCTTTGTACTCTATCTCTCTACCAATCCCTTCACATTCATGTACTAATATATCTCCTACTTTTTCTACAATCTCACCCTTAGGATTGTTACTTCCCCCCAAATCAACACTGAATGGATATGTCTCACAAATCAAAGGTTTGAACCCATATATGCTACACATCCCCTTCCCCTCCGTTTCTCTATAAAATGAACAATCTCCACACCCTCCTATCTGCAAAGCCCATTCGAACGTTTCTCCAACTAATTCCCCTTTCTCATTTTCCCGAACCCCAAAAGGCATCGGACGAGCAATGTCTCTCCATTCCATTTTACCAACATTTTGTATTTTCTTTATCTCACTTGGAAATATTGTCGCCGTGTGCTCTTCGTCTCCCCCTTTGCAACAAGCCCCACAATCAGTACACTCAAAACCAATTCCCACAATAGTCTCTGCTAATTCTTTCACATCTAACATTTGTGCAGCTACTAACTCTTCTTCCAATTTCACACCTAATATTCACAACCCATTTGTTAAAATCCATCGAAGAAAGACTACCCTACCATCTATGTTTTATCCAATTATGTCCTATGTTCTAATTGCAAATGAAAGGTAAAAGCTGGTATCAAGAAATCCCAAATGCCACTCGGTATGATACCAAGCGTTTCTCAAAAGGAGGGAGTCTAATCGATTCTCATGAGAAACAAATAGTAACTAATTTTATAGACACCATCGATGGAAAAAAGATTTTAGATATAGCCTGTGGGACTGCAAGATTCAGTCTAATGTTAGCAGATCTTGGAGCCGATGTCGTTGCGCTCGATATCTCTGAGCCCATGATAGAAATTGGAAAAAATAAATTGGGTCAATCATCCCATGCTGGAGATCTAACCTTTTTGCATGCAGATGCAGGGAATTTGCCATTTGAAGATTCCTCTTTTGATATAATTCTGGCCATGAGATTTTTCCACTTAACTCCAATTCCCATGTATTTCTTTTTAGAATTTCTCCGCGTCGCCCGTGAAAAAATTATTTTCGATACTTTCAACAAATATAGTGCACGATCTTTCTATAACTGGTTATTGCCCATGGGATCCACGCTCCACGATAGGTCCTATATATCTCGATTGTTATCGTCTGTAGACATGACAATTGAAGATTCTCACCAGGATTTTATTTTTCCGTACGGAATCTATAGGAATCTCCCGCTTTCCATAGCAAAACCTATACGATCTATCGATTCTTCAGCCGTTTCAACTTCGATAGGCCAACGGGTTTCAACCGTATCTTATTGGTCTGTATCTCTTTGAAGTCTACCGATTCAAGTCCGTTAAATTAATATAGACTCGCTAACCTCCAATTAGTAATCACTATGGCACACAATCAGCCTTTCATCATACTAGGCGACAGTACTCAACGCACACAAGGACGGGATGCACAATCTATGAATATCGCTGCTGGAAAAGCAGTCGCAGAATCAGTTAGAACTACATTGGGCCCTCGGGGAATGGATAAAATGCTGGTAACCTCTTCTGGAGATGTAATCATAACAAATGATGGCGCTACTATTTTGAAACAAATGGATATTGAACATCCTGCTGCTCAAATGATCGTAGAAGTATCTGAATCTCAAGAAGAAGAGGTCGGGGATGGCACTACGACCGCAGCTGTCATAGCCGGCCAATTACTAGCCAAAGCCGAGAAACTCCTAGAAGACGACGTTCACCCAACAACTATTGTGGAGGGCTATTCTGAGGCAAATCAAATTGCACAAGAAGCTATCACCTCTCATATTCTAAGTGAATCTCTGGACGACAAAACTCTGCAAAAAGTCGCCACCACTAGTATGACTGGCAAAGGAACTGGAGATGTTTCCCCATCTGAACTATCTAAAATCATTGTCGATGCTGTCAAACATGTCGCCAAATCTGGAAACGTAAATCGAGATGACATCCATCTTCAGACGCGTGTAGGTGCTTCTTCTAGTGCAACAGAACTAGTAAAAGGATTCATATTGGAATCTGAAAGGGCACACGAAAACATGCCCAAATCCGTTTCTAAAGGAAAAGTTCTAATTCTAGATATGGACCTAGAAATACGCGACCCCGAAGTTGATGCAGAATTCACAATAACCAGTGTTGATCAACTAACCGCTGCTTTTGAGGCCGAGGAAGCCGAGCTTCGTGACTATGCAGATACAATTTCCAAAGCTGGAGTGAATGTTGTATTTTGCACTGAAGACATAGATAATCGAGTTGCAGGATTTTTATCTGACAAAGACATTCTCGCATTCGAGGATGTTAGCAGCGACGATGCAAAAGCCCTCTCTCGCGCTACCGGTGCAATGAGGGTTGCGACTCTACATAATCTCTCTAATGAAGATTTGGGTACTGTGGATTCCCTCGAGATTCAAAAATTCAACGACGATGAATTGACCTTTGTAGAAGCAGGATCAAAAGCAGAAGCAGTCACTGTTTTCTTACGTGGTGGAACTGAACATATTGTAGATGAACTAGAACGTGCTGTCAGTGATGGATTGGACGTGGTTACCGCTGCTGTGGAATCTGGCGAGGTCGTTCCTGGGGCTGGTGTAGTCGAGATTGGAATCGCAAGTCGTGTCCGAAGTGTAGCAGCTTCTATTGAAGGAAGGAAGCAATTGGCCGTCGAAGCATTCGCAGATGCCGTAGAGGTAATCCCTAGAACTTTAGCAGAAAATGCGGGACTAGATCAGATTGATACACTTGTCGACCTCCGGGCTGCAAATGATTCTGGCCGCGCAGGAATAATTGCCAAAGGGGAATCTGGAGAACTAGCCGATCCGGTAAAACACGGAATTTTGGATCCTGCTGCAGTAAAAAGAGAAGCAATTGATAGTGCCACTGAAGCAGCAACTATGATCATTCGAATAGACGATATTATCGCAGCGAGTTAAGTTTCATCTCTCTGAGTCACTTTCGTTAATTTTTTGAATTCTTCGAATTCCCCCTATTTCTTCTATTATATCTCTCACTGGAACTGGAACCAGAGACCGCCAATCCTCTTCATTTTCCATCCTCCTTCTCACTTCTGCCCCTTCCAACACTTCTCGATCAAACATTGGAACTTGTCGGATCTCTTTCCCTGCTTCTCTAAACAATTGAATCACAAGTGGATTATTAGAATAAGCCACATCAAAACTTGGGCTTATGCTCTCAACATGACTCACCCAAATGGAGTTTCGTTTTAAATCCTCTATTTGTACCACATACGAGGGAACATCAAATTCTTCAATTGCCCTTGTAACCATTAACATCCGCTCTCCTGCAGTGAATGGATTTTTCCCTGTGTGGGAATCTCCGGCACTTCCTATCCCTAATACTATCTCGTCCACTTCTCCTGAAATTTTTTCTACCACTTTATGGTGGCCATTATGATAAGGTTGAAATCGCCCAATATATATCCCCCTAACCATACCTTATCGATCGTTTTCATCTGTAATAACCATGCCGCGTATGGTTCGAAATTTATTTGCTACATTTATCATCTGTCTACAAAAAGTATATCAGCCCTCTTAACCCCTATATTAATACCACGTTTATGACTAAAAAGAGCCAGAAGCTTTCAGACCAGAAAACGACAAAACCATCAAATTCTGATGCCTCCTCCATTAAGAAAAATCCCCCTAAGGATTTGAAAATAAATGAGGAAATAGCTGAAGAAGATATACTTGGTGGATTGATCTTTTCCACAACTGACGAAGTACCCATACCTGAAAAATTAATTGACCAGGTGATTGGTCAAGACAGGGCAACAGAAGCTATCACCAAAGCCGCACTTCAACACAGACACGTCATGATGATCGGATCTCCCGGAACTGGAAAATCCATGCTAGCCAAAGCCATGGCAGAGCTACTGCCCAAGGAAGAGTTACAAGACGTTTTAGTTTATGAGAACTCCGATGATAAGAACGTTCCTAAAATCCGAACAGTACCTACTGGAAAAGGGCAACAAATCATTGATGCACATAAGGAAGAAGCCAAAAAACAAAATCAAATGAGATCATTTTTAATGTGGATGATCATCATCGCTGTAGTTGGATATGCACTCTTAATAGCACAAGATCCTTTACTTGGAATCCTGGCAGCTGCAGTTATTTATATAGCATTTAGGTATGGCTCCCGAAACGCAGACGCTCTGATTCCCAACTTATTAATCAACAATGCTGAACAAAATACTGCACCCTTTCACGACGCAACTGGATCTCATGCAGGAGCTCTTTTGGGAGATGTTCGGCATGACCCATTCCAATCAGGTGGCATGGAGACTCCCGCACATGAACGAGTAGAGGCTGGTGCCATACACAAAGCACATAAAGGCGTTCTCTTCATTGATGAGATCAACACCCTTGAACTTCGTTCTCAACAAATGCTAATGACTGCAGTACAAGAAAGAAAATTTTCTATAACTGGTCAATCTGAACGGTCTTCTGGTGCAATGGTCCAAACCGAACCGGTCCCCACCGACTTCATCATGATCGCTGCAGGAAACCTAGATGCAATGCAAAATATGCACCCAGCATTGAGAAATAGAATCAAAGGGTATGGGTATGAATTGTATATGGACAACACAATTAAAGACACCCCGGAAATCCGTAGAAAATATGTCCAATTTGTAGCACAAGAAATAACAAATGACGGTAGGATTCCTCATTTCACTAAAGAAGCAGTTGAAGAGATCCTCGTCGAAGCCCGAAGAAGGGCCTCCCGAAAAGGGCATTTGACTTTGGGCTTCCGATCATTGGGCGGTCTCATTCGAGCAGCCGGGGACTTAGCAAGATCTGCCGAGGAAAAGTATGCAACTCAAGAACATGTTTTGCAAGCAAAATCACGGTCACGTTCTATAGAGCAACAATTGGCAGATGAGTATGCCCAAAGACGGAAAGACTATGCCCTTTCTAGTAATGATGGCACTTCCGTCGCCCGCGTTAATGGTCTAGCTGTTATGGGTGAAGATTCCGGAATAGTTCTCCCTGTTATGGCCGAAGTCACACCCTCCCAAGGACGTGGAAAAATAATTGCAACCGGGCAACTACAAAAAATAGCTGAGGAATCAATAAAAAATGTTTCTGCCATTATTAAAAAATTCTCTGCAAAAGGTCTAACTGACCGTGATATCCATGTTCAATTTGTCCAATCTTATGAAGGAATAGAGGGGGATTCTGCGAGTGTAACGGTGGCAACAGCTGTCTTATCCGCTCTCGAAAACGTCCCTGTTAAACAAGATGTGGCTATGACTGGATCCCTTTCTGTTCGTGGAGATGTTCTCCCCGTTGGGGGTGTAACTCATAAAATTGAAGCTGCGGCAAAAGCTGGTATTTCCAGCGTTATTATTCCTAAAGCAAATGAACAAGACGTGATGCTTTCAAGTGAATATACCGGCGCAGTCGAAATGGTTTCAGCAACTAACATCTGCGACGTTCTCGATTTCGCTTTAGTTAACTCTGCCAAAAAGACTAAGCTTATTCGTAAGCTCAAAAAATCTTTTACCTAATCTCTAATTTCATTTCTCAATTATACTCTCATCAATTGCTTCACCAAAATGGCGAGCAGCATGTTCGTAGCAAACCAATACCTCATCCCCAACCTCTAAAGCTGTAACGGCTTTAGGACCTTTTTGGGTTGCTACTTTGACAGTTTCTGCATTCTGCAACAATGTCTCGATCCTATCTTCTCCTTTTTTTGTTCCAATTATAGCCTCAATCCGAAGCATAGGACGTTTTTCTATCTTACACCTTCCCACAACCGCTTCTCTAGTTTCTCCCTCGGTATTTACAATTTGAATCTCATCTCCACTTTGCAGTTCTGCCAGGTATCTGGTTTTTCCTCCTAAAGATCTAACGTATGCATGAACTGCCCCTGCATTCACCCGAAACGGCCGGGAAGCAACATATGGCGATTCTGCAGTTTCTGCATGTACAAAAAATAATCCCCTTGCCATTGAACCAATAAGCATACCCTCTTCTGAATGCATGAGAGAACCCGTATCTACACATACTCTATCTGCCATACCTGTACTTTTTACAGATACTACTGTTGCCCATTCCAATTCTAAAGCTTCTCTATCCGCTGAATCTCTTAAATCCACCGTTGATCTAATCTCACTCAGATCGTCGGAATCTATTAACACCCCATTGGCTCCTATCTCCAAAGTCTCGAAAGCGGTTCTAGCTTCTTCAGAACTATTTACTCCCGCAACCAATTCTGTTTGGTCCCCAATTCTTGCAATTAAATTTTCTAGAGGGATGATTTTCCAATCCTCTCCACTAACTATCGTATACTCTCCCACCTTAGCTATTTCCTCTGCCAATGATTCATGCCCCTTCGATAATATTCGAATATATCCTCCATCTGCACCTCCCCTTCTGACGGCTTTTACATCTGTAGAATCCGAGAGTTTTTTAGGTAATTCTACAGTCCCATCACCTTCACCTTTTTTTCCTATGATTACTGCATCAGCTGCATCCTGACCACTACCCGTCCCTTCTGCCTCCATTACCTGAACGTCATTGGTAGTAAACGCAGCAATTTTTATATTCCCTAACTCTCTAACGGCATTTACATCAACATCATTCACCAACACCCAATCTACTCCAGCTTCTAAACCTGCTGTTATGCGCCTCTTTTTGGACTCCCAATCCCCTGCATCTGCTTTAAGCCAAACACTCCGTTTCATTTTTCTAACAAACCTGATTTTTCCATCGCTTTCTCAACAGATACTCCATTGTGAACTATCTCTACCACTGCACGGGATATTGACTCTGGATCTTTATGTTGGAATATACACCGACCCATTGAAACTCCCGATGCACCTGCCTCCATCGCACCTTTCACCATTTCAATAGTCTCTTTATCCGTCCCTTTCTTCCCCCCTGCAATCACCACGGGTTTGGAGGTTGCAGCGACCACTGATTCAAAACTTTTTGGATCACCTGTGTATGCGGTTTTTATGATGTCCGCCCCAAGCTCTTCCCCGAGGCGAACAGCATGCGAAATTTTTTCTGGATCCTTCGCATTTTCTTCGTGTCCTCTAACATAGCACATCACTAGTATCGGCATACCAAATTCATTGGCATCTTTCGTTACCTTTGCAAGAGACTCTATCTGGTTCCCTTCATACTCACTTGTAACATTTATATGGTATGAAACCGCATCCGCACCAATTTTAACAGCCTCTTCAACAGTCCCAGTCAAACGCTTATCTCCTGGAGCCGGTCCAATATCTGTTGACCCATTTAAGTGCATAATATATCCTGCCCCATTTTTACTCTGATGAACCCTCTGTGCAATCCCCTTCTGGGAAAGAATGGCATCAACACCACCCCTTGTAACTGCGTCAACAGTTGATTCTACATCTCTCAATCCATCCACCGCCCCTTGAGTCAAGCCGTGGTCTATTGGTACAATGACGTATTTGTTACCTTTTCCAATTCTGCATAATCTTGCAGCCGTTCCTGTATTCATTAGTGTGTTATCGTGTCGCACTCACCGGTTATGTGCGTTACGGTTTATTATTCTCTGTTCCTCCTCTAATACCGCGTACCAATTCCCGAGCTTTCTCCTCTAGTAATCTAATCGTGTCTTCTCTATCAACTCCTTCTATTCGACCTTTATCAATCATATCTACAAATACACTCCCTGCTATCACTCCATCCGCCCCCGATCCGATTATCTCAGCTGCCTGATCCGCGTTACTCACACCAAACCCTACTGCTTTTGGAATGTTATATTTTCTTAATCTATCCAAACTTTCATACGTAGTCTGACTCACATCTCTATGGATGCCAGTTGTTCCTAGTCTAGCTTGAACATACACAAAACCTGAAATTTTTTCCATTATCTTTTTTATTCGTTGCTCACGTGTAGTAGGTGCAATAATGAATATTAAATCAACCCCCCTTTTATTGCAAACTTTCAGCAATAGCTCTGCTTCTTCAACCGGCAGATCTGGAATTATCATCCCACTTATACCACATTTAACGGAATCAGAAACAAACGATTCTATGGGGATCTCTCCATATTGATGAACTATATTGTAATATGTCATTACCACTATTGGAACCTCACAATCCATCCTAGAAACTAACTCAAAAAATTTCCCCGGAGTCATACCTGCTTCTAGAGCTCTATTTATTGCCTCTTGAATTATTGGCCCATCTGCTATTGGTTCTGAAAATGGCAATCCTAATTCTATTATTTTCGCCCCCCCTCGAACAAGCGCGGCTACATATTCTACTGTAGCCTCTTGATCTGGATCCCCTGCCGCTATGTATGGGATCAGTATTGGCCCATCTGAAAATGCATTCTTAATTAAACTCATATCCCTTTTTTAATCCGATCCATTGTCTGATTTTTTAATCCCAATCTGTGCGATTCTTCGATCACAGTTTCTACATCTTTGTCCCCTCTCCCCGACAGGTTTACAATTACTACTTCTCCTATATCTCCTTCAACATGATTCTCTAGGTATCCAATTGCATGAGACGTCTCGAGTGCCGGAATTATTCCTTCCATTTCTGATAGTAAGAAAAAGGCCTCTATTGCATTCTCATCACGGACAATTCTTGGTATTACTCGGCCCTCATCAACCAAATAGGCTAATTCTGGTCCCACCCCTGCATAATCCAATCCTGCAGAAATGCTATGGGATTCTACTATTTGTCCATCTACATCTTGAAGTATTTTTGTTCTCGCACCGTGCAACACACCTTCTTTCCCTATGGTCAAAGACGCCGAATGATGTGCTATCTTACCTTCTGATTCAGCTTCTATACCCTTTCCACCCGCTTCAACCGCAATTAAATTAACCTGTTCATCCTGCAGAAAATTGTAAAATGCACCCATTGCGTTTGAACCCCCTCCTGCACAAGCAACAACACTATCTGGAAGTCTCCCAATTTCCGCTTGAATTTGTTCCCGCGCCTCCTGTGATATTATCGCTTGAAAATCTCTTACCATTTTAGGGAATGGGTGTGGCCCTACCACTGACCCAATTACATAGTGTGTTGTATCTACACTCTTTGACCAATCCCTTAGTGTCTCATTTATTGCTTCTTTTAATGTTCCACTTCCTCTTTCAACCGAATTTACCTTCGCACCATTAATCTCCATACGAAATACATTTGGCCGCTGTCTATTGATGTCCTTTTTCCCCATATATATTTCACAATCCAATCCTAGATATGACGCAGCCATAGCAGTTGCAGTTCCATGCTGGCCAGCCCCAGTTTCCGCAATAATCCTATCCTTTCCCATGTATTTCGCTAGCAAGCACTGCCCAAGAGCGTTGTTCAATTTATGCGCACCTCCGTGCAAAAGATCTTCCCGTTTAAGATATATTTCCCTCCCATATTTTTCCGACAACCTTTCTGCCTTATACAATGGAGTTGGACGTCCTCCGAAATCTTTCAACCGATCAAAAAAATCATCCATAAATCCATCTTTATTATTTCTCACATAATTCTCATACGCCGAAGTCAATTCTGATATAGCTGGCATCAGCACCTCTGGCACGTATTGTCCTCCATATTTCCCAAATTTAGTACTATTCATATTTCGATCTGAGCAAACCGCTTTGTGTTCTCCCCTATGTCTCCTTGCATGATGGCCGTTCCGATAAGCAACCCATCTGCCCCCTCCTCATACATCGTTATAGCATCTGCCACACTTTTGATTCCACTCTCTGCAATTAAAATAACATCAGAAGGGACTTTGGGTGCAAGTAGTTTGAAGGTATTTAGATCTACCTCTAGGTTTTTTATATTCCTATTGTTTATCCCAATAATCTCCGCTCCAGCCCCCACTGCCATCTCTATTTCTTCCTCCGAATGTACTTCCACCAATACCTGGAATCCTCTTTGTTTCGCAGCCAAAACTAGTTTATCTACCTCCTCTACAAAACTAGCTATTATCAACACAATATCCGATTCGACGGCATCTAGTTGCATTTCATTCAATATGAAATCTTTTCTCAAAATAGGGACTTCAACCGCTTTTCTCACACGCTCAAGAGATTCAATCGATCCATGAAAATAATCTGGTTCAGTCAAAACAGACAGGGCAGTCGCCCCATTTTTCACCATAGAAATAGCCATCTCCACCGGATCATCATGACGTATCCCTTCCGTAGTTGGGCTTGTGGGTTTTATTTCCGCTATAATTGGAATGTTCCCCTTTTTTATAGATTTTTCCAATGCCTCTGGAAATGACCGTGCAGAAACCTCAACTCTCTCGCCAGGAGGCTCCCTTCGCCGAGCCGATTCTAGTATCGCCTGAATCTCAGGTGCCAGCCTCTCTTTTTTGTTCATTATTGTACGTTTATGAACTTATATGTACATAAGGTTAACTGTTCTGGAAATGAGAACCTGAATTAGATATAGCTCATTTTTGTTTGCTCTTTTTCTTTTTCCTAGCTTCTCTCGCCGCTTTATATGCTTCAAAATTACAAATTGGGCATCCGATCTCCCATGGATCTTTCCCCTTATGAATCACCAGTTCGGGAAGTCTATGGTCTTCACAAACCCTGTCTGATATTTCTATCTCACCCTCTCGTGGGAATGGAAGTGTATATCCACATTCAGGATACCTAGTACACCCTACCAACCGCGACCCACTCCTCATCCTCTTAATCGCAAGCTCTCCTCCTTCTTGGGAATTGCACTCTGGACACGAACCTATGACCAAATCTTCCTCCGCTTCTGCAACATCCGCTTCACAAATGGGACACCCATACACGAAAGTACCCCTCCCTGCAATCATTTTAATATTTTTCAAATCATGCTTTTCACAAATATTTTTTACCACTGTCGGCTCTCCTTTATTGGGCAATGGCAATGTGAATTTACATTCTGGCCAATTATCACATCCCACAAAGAATGATCCCCTTCTTCTGCTCTTCCTAACAACCAAATCTTTGCCGCAATCTGGACACGGACCTATTGTTTTATCAGCCTTCAACGCATTCCTTATATGCCCTCCTATTTCTTCCTCCGAACCCTTCAATTCCTCAAAAACCTCAGCTAAAATTTCTCTAGATCGCTTGGTAACTTCTTCTAATGTAGAATCTCCTTTGGCTATTTCCGCCATGTTCGATTCAAGCTCCGCAGTCATTTTTTCCGATACTACCAATTCTGCATATTTTTCCGCTGCTTCCACAACTCCTCTGGCCAAATTTGTAGGTTGGGGCGGATTCTCTTCTAAATATCCTCTCTGATAAAGTTTTTCTATTGTATTATGCCTTGTAGATTTCGTCCCGATTCCCATCTTTTCCATGGTCTCGATCAGCCTAGCCTGTCCATACCTTCTTGGGGGTTGGGTTTCCTTCTGTTCCACCCATGCTTGTTTCATAGATAGCTTGGATCCTTCTTCCACCTTCGGGATATAATTTTCTTCATTTTTGTGATAAGGATATACTCTGTGATATCCTTCCTTGACTAGCCGTCTCCCACTCGCCTTGAATAACTCACTTTCTGCTTCTACCACCACTCGAAGGTGATCCCATTCAGCAGGTTCTGCAACAGTTCCCATAAACCGTCTAACTATTAACTCATAAATTTTCCACTCTGCCGGTTCAAGACTTTCCTTTTTTGGAATTTGTATTGTAGGGTGGATAGGGGGGTGATCTGTTGTTTCTTTCTTCCCCCGTGTTGGCTTTTTATCTAGCTCTACGAGATATGTGGCATCTTCTTTAAATATAGAATTTTTAGAGAGGATATCTAGCAACTCTTTACAATCCAAACTTTTTGGATACACGGTATTATCCGTCCTTGGGTATGTGATATAACCCGCAGTGTATAGTGATTCTGCTATATTCATAGCGCGTTTTGCAACCACTCCTATTCCTCCCGCCGCCCGAATAAACTGAGTTGTATTAAATGGAGTTGGGGGCTGGTCAATTCTGGTTTTTTGCTTTACTTCTTCAACTTTTACTTCGCCCGCACCTTTGATAACCCTAAGTATTCTATCAGACTCTTCTGCCGATAGAACTCTATCACTTTCTTTCCCTTCTTCTGTGAAGAAATATTTCACTTGAAATCCTTTCGAATTCTCTCCAATTCCTCCCACTTCTGCAAATATTTCCCAATAATCTTCCGGAATAAATTCATCTATTTCCCTCTCCCGGTCGACTATCAGTTTAAGTGTCGGAGATTGAACCCTTCCTACTGAAATAAAGTCTTTCCCATACTGTTTTGACGCAAGAGATAGGTAACGTGTCAAAGCAGCTCCCCACACAAGATCTATGATCTGACGAGCCTCTCCCGCTTCTGCCAAATTAAAGTCAATTTCTTCTGGATTACTAAAACTATCTTTTATTTCCTTTGAAGTAATCGATGAAAACCGAACTCGTTCTATCGGAGTTTCTTTGTTTACTCCCCTGACAATTTCATATGCTTCTTTTCCAATTAACTCACCTTCTCTATCATAGTCAGTTGCCACAATCACTTTGTCTACTTTCGAACTAACTTGTTCTAACACTTTTACAATATCCGATCTAATCGGTTTCTTTATGATCTCCGCTTCAATCAATTCTTTCGGATCTATTTTATTCCAATCTGAATATTTTTTTGGAAAATCCACCCCAACCACATGCCCCGAGAGTCCCATACATTTTGCTCCATCCCATTCATAAACATTGATTTTATTTATTTTTTTAACCTTGGCAGATTTATCTGATAATATCTCAGCAACCCGCTTGGCAGCTATCTCCTTTTCCGATACAATCAATTCCATCTTTTTTGCCTCTATTTTTTTCCGAACACTGTGGCCGTCGAGCTCAAGCTATTGTAAACCTTTCCTTTCATTTTTATCAATCTAGAATCTCTTTTAGAATCTGATTAATGACAGCAGGGTCTGCATTTCCTCTTGTCTTTACCATCACTTTTCCAACTAAATAGTTCATAGCATTCCCTTCTCCTCTATTATAATCTTCCACCGCAGATTCGTTTTCCTTGACTACCTCTAGGACAATTTCCTCGACTTCCTGACCACTGCTAATCTCTAATTTCTCTTGATCAATTATCTCTTCTGGACTAATCTCTTCATCCAACATGCGACGTAATACAATCGATCTAGCATTTTTTTCTGTGATTTTTCCCTCAGATACTAATGCCATCACCCTTTTAAATTCATATAGTCTGTCTATTGCATCTTCTATATTCATATCTCGGTAGTTGAGTTCTCCCAGTATTATGTCCGCCACCCACCTAGCAGCAAGATCCGGATCAAACTCTTTAACCACTTCTTCATAAAACTCCGCAACATCTCTCGTTGAAGTTAATTTCGAAGCCACTTCCACTGTGAGCCCATATTCTTCATAGAATCTATTTCTTTTTGCTTCTGGTAATTCTGGAATCTCTATATTCTTCACATAATCTTCCCACCACTCTCCTGTTAAACTAGGCAGATCAAACTCGGTAAAATATCTATAATCTCCTTCTGTTTCCTTAGACCGCATCGATATGGTTATCCCTCGATTTTCATCCCAATGTCGTGTTTCCTGTTTGATTTCTCCCCCATGCATAATGGTATTTTTTTGCCTACTGATCTCATATACTAGTGCTTTCTCTGCCCCTTTATGACTAGATATATTTTTTATTTCAATTCTCTCTGCAGCTTGCAGAATTCTCCGGTCAATAGTACCATCTTCATTCACATTCGACCCACTTATCAATGAAACATTCGCATCTGCTCTCAATGATCCATCCCTTGTCGAGTCAAATACGCCTAGGTATTCTAAATCTTCTTCTAACTTTGCCAAAAATAACCTCACTTCTTTTGGAGCACGTAAATCCGGCTCTGTCACAATTTCAACTAAAGGAATCCCTGCCCTATTATAATCCACTAGGACATATTCGTCTCCTCTTTTTCCTTCTGATATATGCTGCAGACTACCGGGGTCCTCTTCTAAATGGGCACGTTCAATTCTTATTTTTCTCCGATTTCCCTCTACATTAATTTCCATTTGACCATTTGTACAAATGGGCTCATCATATTGTGTAATCTGAAAACCTTTAGGCAGATCTGGGTAAAAATAATTCTTCCGATGGAATGAAGTCTCTTCTGAAATATCTGCCCCAATTGCTTTACCTATTTTCACGGCGGCTCTCACTGCTGCTTCATTCAATGTAGGCAGGGCCCCCGGAAGACCCAGACATACCGGGCATACATTCGTATTTGGCTCTATAGACATTTTCGTGCTACATCTGCAGAAAATTTTAGTATTAGTCTCGAGTTGAACATGAACCTCTAGTCCAATCACCGGAACGACATCTCCCCCTCTCATTTGAACCATTTGTTCCAAATTTGACGTGAAAGAGTTAAAATATACTGTTTATTTCATCCATCTCCCAAAAAACCAAGAAGTATAAGCGATCGAATCCCTCATAAGTGATATAGAGTGCGATTAAATTCCCCATTTAACACATCACTCACGGGCAACTATGTACATTGAAAAGCTCGTCCTAGATAATTTCAAGAGTTTCGGTCGAAAAACCGAAATACCCTTCTACGAAGATTTTACTACCATTAGCGGTCCAAATGGATCCGGAAAATCAAATATAATCGATGCAATTCTATTCTGCCTAGGACTCTCCCGAAGTTCCCGAATACGAGCAGAAAAATTAACGGATTTAATCTATAACCCTGGAACTGAATCTGGTTCCTCTCCTCCCGTCGAAGCAACCGTTGAGGTCATTTTAAATAACACTAATGGGTCGCTTTCCCAAGAACAATTAATTTCCATTCTCGAATCCGATCGAATAGGCGATACATCTCATATACGTATAACCCGGCGTGTAAAAAAGACCGCTAAAAATTATTATTCTTATTACTATGTAAACGACCGTCCTGTCAAACTATCCTCTATTCAGGATTTACTAGCACAAGTCGGAATCACTCCCGAGGGCTATAACGTTGTCATGCAAGGAGATGTAACAAGCCTAATCCAAATGACCCCCATCCAACGTAGACTTATCATAGACGAAATAGCAGGAGTCGCAGAATTTGACAATAAAAAAGAAAAGTCACTCGCCGAACTTACCACCGTAGAAGAACATATGTCTACTGCAAAAATTCATATAACTGAAAAACAGCAGCAACTTACCAAACTTTCTGCCGAACGAGAAGTCGCCCTCAAATATCAAAAATTCCGGGATGAGAAATCTGTTCTATCTGGCCATTTGAAAGCTGCAGAATTATCTACTAAATCAAACGAACTTAAGGAACAACTCCAATCCATATCTACTGAAGAAAATAATTTATCCATACTCGAGAAAAAATTCAAAGCTATATCTGACTCCGTAAACTCTGTAGAAAAAGATCTTGAAAACCTGAATCTTCAAATAGAACTAAAAGGCGGGAAAGAACAGTTTTCTTTACTTAGAGAAATAGAGGGAATAAAAGGTAATGTAGCTAGATTTGAAGGGGAATCTCTCTCAACCCTGAATCAAATTAAAGAGATCGAAGTCACTCGAAGAACTGCATTTATAGAGCTCGATAAAAAACAAGAATTTTTGTCTGAAATTGAAACTCAAATTAGGGATAAAAAACTAACCAAATCTACACTATTAGTTGAATCAAATTCGAAAAAAGATCAGCTACATACCATCCAGTCAAAAATTGAAGATCTGGGTTCTGAATTTGAAGATTCTCAAAATCAGTTAACCAATCTCAAAAACGAACTAAATTCTGCCCAAGAGGATAGATATCTCCAGCAACGTGAACAAGATGAATTACTCGACGAAGCCCGCAGAAGATCAAACGAAATAGAAAGTGTTTCTAAAGAATTAGAACAAGTCAACTCTCGATTCCCCGAATTTGAGAACTTACTTGAAAATCTACAATCTGAACTTGAATCTGCCCAACACTCTCAACTAAAAACCGAGGAAAAAATATTGAAATTGCAACGGGAAAAAACTCTTTTTAATACCCAGTTAGATTCACTCTCCCTTACTATAGTCAAGTCAAAAAAAGATTACTCAATCCTCGAAAATAAAACAAAAAACAAAGGAGTTCTATCTTTTAATAGGGCCGTCATGTCTATCCTTGGTAGTGATATTGACGGTGTACATGGAACCGTCTCACAGCTCGGAACTGTGGATAGAAAATACTCACGTGCCTGCGAAATAGCAGCTGGAATTCGACTTTCTCACATTGTAGTTGAAGACGATCAGGTCGCCCAAACATGCATAAATTATCTTAATAAAAACAATGTTGGACGGGCAACATTTTTACCTCTTAATCGGATAAAAAAACCCACTAAAAATCAACTCAAAGATGAACCTGGAGTCATCGACTTTGCGATCAATCTAGTTAATTTTGATCCCATCTATACTAGCATTTTCTCTCATGTTTTTGGTTCTACAATTGTTGTTGATAATTTAGAAAACGCACGTTCTATTTCTGGTAGAAACCGAATCGTAACTCTTCCTGGAGATCTTATCGAACCTTCTGGGGCAATGACTGGGGGGCCTCTCAAACACCCAAGATATACTTTTCTAACTGACGATGAGACCCACCTCCAAAATATGGCAACCGAAATCATCCAATTAGAATCTCAACAATCTTCCCTAATTGATTCTATAAGCTCTATTGAATCTCAAATAGAATCGGCCCGAGAGAAACGAATTGAATCACTTGATAACATTCGTGGAGTGACCTATCACATAGGACAAGTTCGCAAAGACTATGAAGATTTTTCCACTCGATCTTCCCCTCTTGAAAACCGTCTTAACGAACTCAAAAATGAAAGAAATTCGGTGAAGGATACAATGAAAATAGTTGAGAACAAACTAGATGAATTTGACACTTCTATACTCTCTATTGACTCTCAAATTTTTCATGTGGAATCCACTCTAACTGGATCTGATCTACCAAAACTTTCAACAGAATTTGATTCACTTTCCGATTCAATATCAACAATTGAAAAACAAATAGAAAGAATCGATTCAACATTAAATGAATTAAATCTTGAGCAGAAATATATCGAAGATTCTATTTCTGGTTTACATCTCCGGATAGAAACCTCTCAAAATACAGCAGCTACTATGTCCGAACGAATCGAATCTCTGCAATCAAAAACAAGCGATCTAGAGAAAGTTCTCTCACAAAAAGAAAGTTCATTTAACACATTGGAATCTGAATTAACCGAAATTAAAGCCGAACGAGATCTGGTCCAAGAGCGTCTTAGAACTTATAGAGACCTAAAAGATTCACAATCTGAAAAAGTAGCATTGCAAAAATCCCACATAGCGAATCTTGTTTCGACTTCCGATTCACTTTCCAATGAGATAGTTGAGCTTGAGTCAAGTATGGGGGAAATCCCTGAAAAAAGTTCTTTCGATCTCCCAACTTTGTTATTAAAAATAACTGATCTTGAACAAAAAATGATCCAACTAGAACCCGTAAATATGCTCGCAGTAGCCGAGTACGAATCTGTTGATTCTTCATTATTTGGCCTAACTGAAAAACTAAGTATTTTATCAGACGAGTCAAAAGCAATCCATGAACGAATTGAAAGTTATGAAGATGCCAAAAAAGAAGCATTCCTAGAGACATTCCATGGGATCGATAATCAATTCCAAGAAATATTTGGAAAACTTTCTGCTGGAACCGGGGAACTACACATTGAGAATACGGATGATCCATTTTCTGGTGGTCTAACCATGTTGGCGAAACCACGAGACAAACCCCTCCAACGATTAAACGCCATGTCTGGCGGTGAGAAATCACTTACGGCGTTGTCATTCATATTTGCCATCCAGAGGTATAGTCCCGCACCCTTCTACGCTCTTGATGAAATCGACGCGTTCCTCGATGCCTCCAATGCAGAGTTAGTTGGAGAACTTCTAGATGAGCTTGCCATTGGGACACAGTTCATAGTTGTATCTCATAGATCTGCATTACTCGAACGATCCGAACGTGCAATAGGGGTCGTAATGCAAGAAAATAATATTTCGGCAGTCACTGGAATATCACTCACTACCGAGGCGAATATTCTGTCATGAGTTTCTCCAATGAACAAGAAAGTTTTTCTTTCTCCTACGACCCCCTCAATGAACCAATCAATATATTGGTACAACTTGCAAAAGATGGTGAAATCGACCCCTGGGATATTGATATAGTAAGTGTAACTGACAAATTCTTGGCACGACTTGACAAATCCGATCTCCGAACATCTGCCAGAGCACTTCTCTACGCTAGTGTCCTCCTCCGAATCAAGTCCGATATAATTTTCCCCCCTGAACTACCCCCTGAGAAAGATAACCTTGAAAATGGAATGGACTCTATGTCTAATGAAGATCCACTTTCTGTTTTTGAAAAAGAACTAGATAGAAGACTGGCTAGGAAACGAGTTAGAGGTTCTCCTAGAACTCTCGAAGAACTCGTCCGCGAATTAAGAGATGCTGAATTAAATTCAAATTGGAAACTATCACGTCAGTATGACACTTCGGATTCCCCTCATGGCTTCTGGAGGGGGGTACAGCGCCTTGATTATCATGACGGCGATCAATTTAGACTCGAGAATGAACCCACCGAAAAAGATGTCATTGGAACTGCCCATGTTGAACCAATTGAAGAATCAATTTCTCAACTATCTCTTCTACTCCAATCTTTGTATGAAGACGGGAAATCAGAAGTTTCGTTCGAAGAACTAATCCGATCTGATAGATCTAGAGTTTCTTTATTTTTGGCACTTTTATTCATGGCTCAAAGGGGAAATGTGTATCTAGAACAGGACGAATTATTTGGAGATTTACGAGTGAAGAATCTTCTCTTATAGTATTATTTTACATAAAAATTTCCCCTTTCATTTCCCTTTTCAATCGTACACCACTAGCGATTCAATCTTAACATCCGAAATTTTTTCGAGTCTTTTTCTTCCATTAAGTTGGCTCAACTCTACCATGAATCCAAAACCCACCACTAGATCTTTTGGAACCAATTTAAATGCTGCAATTGCTGTGCCCCCTGTTGCCAACAAATCATCTATTATTAACACGTTCTTCGACGTTTCGAATGCATCTTTGTGCACTTGAATCTCCGTTTCTCCATATTCTAGCTTAACAGGCTGTGAGTGCACCTCTCTAGGCAATTTATCTGGTTTTCTCAACGGGACAAAACCCGCGTTCAATTTGTAGGCAATCGGAGCCCCCACAATAAACCCTCTCGATTCAATAGAAGCCACTGTATCAATTCCGGAATCTTCCCATATTTCGGTCATTTCATCAATCAGAATATTGAATATTTCTTGATTTTTCCATACCGGCGTTAAATCTTTAAATCCAACCCCTGGTATTGGATAATCTCGTATTTCTATAATCTCCTTCTTTATTCCTCTCATTCTTTTTTCGATCCCACTTCAATTAGATCTTGGCGCATCTCTGAAAGTTTATCCTCCATAACATACATCACATCATTTTTCAACACTTCTATATCCCAACTGCTCTCCGAATATTTTTCTATGGACCACATGAATGCAAATTTTGTCCCTATGAACCAGACAATTAGGCCTAAGATTATTATGAAGAGCCCTGCCCCTGGGAATATCCGATAGTTAATTATTGCTGGAGTATATCTCTGCAAACCAATTGGAATTAGTCCCCCCATTCCCACTCCCGCAATCACTATGGCTGTAGATATTGCAGTTATGATAAACCACAAACCTATGTATATTCCCATCTGCTTAATCGCATTTGAATTTCTCATACATTTTCTAACCTCGCTCTCCTTCACCAAAAATAATTTGGTCAGATTCTTATCTCATCTCTGCTACCGGAAGCTTCTTTTCCCGGCTAGCCGATTTCCACAACAAGAATAATGGCCACAATTTGGTTAACTGACGTGTCTAAATCCGACATAAAAATAGCAGGGGGAAAAGGAGCTTCCCTCGGAGAAATGATACGTTCTGGATTTCCTGTTCCTCCTGGCTTTGTCATCACTGCGTCAACTTATCGAAATTTCATTAACGAAGCCGGAATAGCCGAACAGTTATTTGACACAGTCGATGTAAATGTAGATGATTCCGATGCCTTAGTAACTGCTCATTCAAAAGCAGTGGCACTAATCCAAGGTGCATCTATCCCCCTCTCCGTTCAAGAAGACATACTCCTCAAATTCGATGAGCTGGTTCAACAGATCGGCGAAGAAGACATGTTTGTTGCAGTGCGCTCTTCTGCCACCGCTGAAGATTTACCCGAAGCATCGTTTGCAGGACAACAAGAAACTTACCTAAACGTAAGAAGAAGCGATTTACTAGACCGAGTCAAAGATTGCTGGGCCTCTTTATTTACCCAACGTGCCATCTATTATCGATCTGAAAAAGGATTCTCAACAGAAGATGTCGACATTTCCGTTGTCATTCAATCTATGATCGACGCAGAATCTTCGGGTGTCCTTTTCACCCGGCATCCCTCCACTGGAGATCTCCACATGGTCATCGAAGCCGCATGGGGGCTTGGAGAGGCCGTAGTATCTGGGGAAGTCTCACCGGATAATTATATCATCGACCGAGAAAGTAAAACAATTCTCAGCCTGACCATTTCTGATAAACAAATTCTCTACGAACGTGACCAATACACTGGCGAGACTTTGAAACGTAATGTCTCCTCTGACTTACGAGAAGTCCAAGTACTATCTGAATCGGTCTTGCTAGATTTGACAGAATTAGGAGAATTGATAGAAGGTCATTACGGGTCTCCCCAAGATATTGAATGGGCAATTTACAATGATAAAATCTACTTATTACAATCACGGCCCATAACAACTCTTGACACTTCCTTAACCTCTGGCGATCCTGCCCCCCCTAGTATAATCGATATTGAAGATCAACCCTCTGCTCCCCTTTTGGCTCAATCTACTACTCCCATTCTAACTGGGATCGGATCTAGTCCCGGTATCTCTTCGGGCCCCGTTCGAATTATAACAAACTTAGATCACCTAGATAAAGTCATTTCTGGGGATATCCTTGTGACTAAAATGACTACCCCTGACATGGTCCCTGCAATGAAACGAGCGGCGGGGATTATCACCGATGAAGGTGGTATGACTAGTCATGCTTCTATCGTTTCACGTGAATTAGGAGTCCCTGCGATTGTTGGGACCAAGTTCGCCACGACCCAACTGGAGGATGGAAATTTTGTTACTATGGATGGAAATTTAGGTATAGTCCTGGAAGGCATTTCTCATTATACTACCCCTCCTACTGCCAACAACCCCCCTTCCAATATCCCATTTTCTAAACCTATGACTGCAACTAAAGTTTTAGTTAATATCTCTATCCCTGAAGCAGCCGAACGCGCAGCTTCAACGGGGGCCGACGGCGTTGGATTACTCCGAATAGAGCATTTAATACTTTCCACAAACAAAACCCCTGAAAAGTATATAGCAGATCACGGATCAAAAGCATATATTGAAGAACTCATTCGTGGAATAAGCGCCGTCGCAGATGCATTCTATCCCCTCCCAGTTCGAGTAAGAACATTGGATGCCCCGACGGATGAGTTTCGCCAGCTTCAGGGAGGGGAAGAAGAACCTCAAGAACATAATCCAATGCTAGGCTATAGGGGGATCCGGCGATCTCTTAACACGCCCGATATCTTTTCACACGAATTACAAGCATTCGCCAAACTTTTCGATATGGGATATGATAATATTGAGATCATGTTCCCCCTGATCAACGACGCAAGCGATGTATATCCTGCAGTACGTTTGATGGAGGAAGCTGGTATCGATCCTGATAAATGCACATGGGGGGTTATGATAGAAACTCCTGGAAGTGCCTTGATGATTGAAGAACTCCTCGATACTGGGATTAAATTTGCAAGCTTTGGCACGAACGATTTAACCCAATACACTCTAGCTGTTGATCGCAATAATGCTAGAGTGGCTGACCGTTTCGATGAGTTACACCCTGCCATCTTAAAACTCATTTCTCCTGTTATCTGTGCATGCAACAAACGATCTATAGCGACATCTATCTGTGGACAAGCAGGATCAAGACCTTCTATGGTTCGATATTTAGTCTCTTGCGGAATCTCTTCTATATCTGCTAACATAGACGCAGTTCAAGACGTTCAACAGGAAGTACAACGTGTAGAACAACAACTCATTCTCGACTCAATACGATCCACTAACGAGTGATCTATGTTCTATGGGCGTTTACAATAGCACATGAGCACCGATCCTTTCCCCTCTATCAACCCCGCAGTTGTAACTTGTGGGCTGCCCTATGCAAATGGAAATTTACACATTGGGCACATGCGCACGTATGTTAGCGGGGATACTTTGAGTAGGTCGCTACGGAAATTAGGACAAACCACGGCATTTGTATGTGGATCTGATATGCATGGAACTCCTGTCGCAGTAAATGCTTGGAAGGAGGGAAAACCTCCCAAAGAATTTGCTCTATCTTGGCATGAAAAATATAAACAGACTTTCCTTGGAATGTCTATTGAATTCGATAATTATGGCCATACAGACGACGAAGTTAACACTCTACTCACCCGCGAAATCGTTAGAACACTAGATGCTTCTAACCATATTTATGACAAAGACATCCTCGTTGCATGGGATCCTCTCGAAGATCAACCCCTCCCTGATAGGTATGTCGAAGGAGTTTGTCCGCACTGTGGGGCAAACGCTAGGGGTGATGAGTGCGATGATGGCTGCCAAAGACATCTAGAGCCTGGAGAGATCTTAAACCCCAAGAGCATAATCACAGGAAACGAAGCAGAATATCGAAACAAATCCCACAAATTTTTCCGCATTTCTGATTTCCAAGATTATCTGCAAGAATTCATTAACAGACTCGAAGGAACTACCAATGCGAAAAATCAACCTAGGGAATGGATTGAAGGGTCTCTACACGATTGGTGTATTACACGAAATATAGATTGGGGAATTTCTTATCCAGGCGAGGAAGAAACAGACTTAGTCCTCTACGTATGGGTCGATGCGGTCGTCGAATATATTTCTTCAACTAAACAGTACTCCGACCGTGTTGGATCGGACCTATTCGATTGGGAATCTACTTGGAAAAAAAATGGAGAAATAATCCATGTTATCGGGCGTGATATAATCCAGCATCATGCAGTTTTCTGGCCAGCAATGTTATATGGAGCCGGTTTCACCGAACCCCGTGCAATCATGGCAACTGGATTTGTAAATCTAAACAAAAGAGCATTTTCAACCAGTAGAAACCGTGCGATTTGGGTAGATGATTATTTCTCTGAAAAATTCGACCCAGATCTGTTGAGGTATTATTTAGTTACTGTGGGAAGTCTTCAAGATGATATAGATTTCTCTTGGTCAAATTTCGCTGATAAGGTTAATGGAGAATTGGTTGGAAATGTAGGCAATTTCATCTACAGATCTCTACTATTTGCCCATCGCGAATATGGTGGAACTCCCAAAACACCAGTAAGTGAAGACGTGAGTAAACGAATCCAAGAAGCAATGATGGAATTCTCCGATTCAATTAACAAATATTCCCTACGAAATTCTGCCTTGGCCGGCACTAAACTAGCCCAGTATGGAAATGCTCATATCCAGCAAAACGAGCCTTGGAAACTTAAGAAAAGCAATCCCGAATCTGCTGCCCAAGTTATTAGGGACTGTTTGCAAATATGCAAGGCAGTTTGCATTTTGCTATCTCCAACTATGCCAAACACAACTCAAAAAATATGGAACGAAATGGGCGAATCCGATTCTGTTCATCAGGCAACTTTAGCCGAAGCCCTAGAATCTCCTTCCGCATCTTTCCAACCCCCCAGTGAGCCATTTATGCCAATTAGTGATAAACACCTCCAAAATCTCAATACCAAGCTCGGCCAAAGAACAAAACCTGACAACGAAAAATCGTCCTCCGAAACTTCCTTTTCTGACCGCATCTCCTTTGAGCATTTCCAAAAACTCGATCTGCGAATCGGAGAAATACTCGAAGCAGAAAAAATATCTGGCTCAGAAAAATTACTTTTACTCACCGTTGATATCGGATCTGAAACCCGGAGAATAGTCGCAGGCATACAAAAATTCTACGCCACCGACGATTTAATCGGAAAACACGTGGTAGTTGTCACCAATTTAGAAAAAGCAACTATTTTTGGAACCGAATCGGATGGAATGGTGTTGGCAGCGGGAGACTCCGCGGACTTACTCACTACTTATGGGGACTCTTCACCAGGACAAGAAGTACGATAGTAATATCTAGACATTCTTATTTTTTCGGCCCCACTATGATTATAATATGGGGAAAACCAAGATCGTCTGTACAATAGGACCTGCAACCTCCGATGCACCTACGATCCGTGGATTAATCGAAGCAGGCATGTCTGTCGCAAGAATCAATGCAAGTCATGGATCGCCCACCGAATGGGAGCACTATATAAATCTCATTCGAGAGGCAGAAAAAGAATTTGACAATCCTGTTTCTATACTTTTCGATTTGCAAGGCCCTGAGATACGAACAACTTCTTTGGATTCCCCTTTGCAACTCGTTCCTGGTGATTTAGTTCAATTTGTTGAAGGCCAGGGATCCCCTCCTCTGACTATCGGAACTTCTCACCCTCTGACTGGGGTTTCAGTAGGTGACAATATACTCCTCGACGATGGTAAAATAGAAACGACTATTGTGGAACTTGCACAAAATTCTGTAATTGCAAAAGTGATCTCGGGGGGTGAATTAACTAGTCAAAAAGGTATTAGTATACCTGGGGTCCGACTAAATTTAGATTCTGTCACTGAAAAAGACCATAAAGATCTAGAGTTTATTTCGTCCCAAAATGTAGATTTCATAGCAGCCAGTTTCATTCGAAGTGCAACCGATATACTATCCGTTCGATCTTCCATGGAGAATTTCAATCTCGATATTCCTATCATCGCAAAAATAGAGCGATCCGATTCTTTAGCAGAACTAGATTCCATAATCGAAATTTCTTATGGTATTATGATTGCAAGAGGAGACCTCGGTGTCGAGTGTCCACTCCAAGAAGTCCCATTGATTCAAAAAAGAATCATTCATAAATGCATTGATTCCGGAGTGCCGGTAATAACTGCAACAGAAATGCTAGAATCAATGGTGACTTCTCCCCGCCCCACCCGAGCTGAGGCATCGGATGTAGCAAATGCCGTCTTAGATGGAACTGACGCAGTTATGTTATCTGGAGAAACTGCCATTGGCATTGACCCCATCGGCGTGGTCAAAACGATGAATGGCATTATCTCCGAAGTAGAGTCGAGCGATGAGTATGCAAATCTACTCGAACAACGTGTATCTTCAATTGTTTCTTCCAATACAGGTGCCCTTTCTAGATCTGCACGCTATTTGGCTAGAGACATTGGAGCAAGCGCCATAATCGTCGTTTCCGATTCTGGATATACTGCACTTAAAACGTCAAAATTTAGACCTAGTGTTCCTATTTTCGCAGTTCTTCCTTCTGACAACTTATGCCGCAGGCTTTCACTTTCCTGGGGTGTATCTGCTAAACAAGGACTTTTGCCAAACGAACAAACATTCGAGATAACTAATCATGCCGTTTCTTTGGCATTGACCTCTAAAATAGTACATGACGGAGACACGGTTGTTGTAATTTCTGGGATGCTACCGCATCTCTCTTGGAATACTACAAAAACATTGCAAGTACACGTCGCATCTGAAATCATTGATAGAGGTGAAGGTATAGTTTCAGGACGAGTTTCTGGTCCTCTGTTCCGATTATCTTCTTCCAACCTCGATTCCATCCCCGAAGGCGCCATTGTTTTCATTCCCAATACTTTCACAGGAGAAATACCCACATTAGCTAAAAAATATTCAGGAATTTTATACGAAAGCCCTGGCTTAACTAGTTATGTTGCACTTATAGCTCGTGAACTGAACCTTCCTATGATAAGCGGAATTTCCATCCCTGATTCTCTTTCAAACAAAAGTATTGTCACTCTTGATGGGAGTAGGGGCCTTCTTTATTATGGAAATATCCTCTGACCAAGTAATTTTTCATTTTTATAACTTTCTCCATCTATGATTTCCCATCGCAAAAATTAAGTCCGTCACGGATAATTCGATCTTGTGTCTATCTCTTCCAACCCTCCTCAAGTCTCATTAGCTTTAATCTTACTCCTGGCAGGTATCATCTTGACCACTGCGGAAGCGATAGTCCCCGGTGCTCATTTCATAGTCTTGGGAGTTGCACTTATTTCAGCCGGCCTTTTGGGAATGGCCTTTTCTCCTTTAAACAATCCTATTGCACTTTCTGTCCTATTGATAATTTTTGGTGGAATAGCACTGTACCTTTTTAGAACACTAGATATCTATGGTGGAAAGGGCCTTTTCCGAACATCGGATGCTGATAGTCTGCGTGACAAAACAGGATATGTTGCCGAACAGGTCACTTCAAAAGGTGGAAAGGTAAACCTGTATGATGGTGGATTCGACTCACTATATTCAGCTAGAAGTACTGGTGAAACCATCCCCCCTGGAACCGAAATAAAGGTAGTGAATCCTGGTGGTGGAAACATGTTGGTGGTCGAACCTCTAAACCCGAAAAAATCTTAATTTTATCGACATACCTATAGGCTTTAATACATAGGACTCTAACCCGATTTATGTTAGATTTACTTCCATTACAAATTGGGTTACTTCCCACCATACCACTGTTAATTCTAGCAATTATCATCGTTACACAGATGGTTGTTATAGTAAATGCATACGAGAAAAAAGCACTAACAATTTTTGGTGAATACCGCGGTTTATTGGATCCTGGAATCCGATTCGTTCCGCCATTTGTTTCTCGCACTTATACATTTGATATGAGGACCCAAACTTTAGATGTCCCCCGCCAAGAAGCAATCACTAGGGACAATTCTCCTGTTAGGGCAGACGCGGTTGTATACATACGGGTCATGGATGCGAAGAAAGCATTCCTAGAAGTCACAAACTATAAAATCGCAGTGATGAATCTAGCCCAAACAACTCTAAGGGCGGTTCTTGGAGATATGGAACTCGACCAAACTTTGAGCAAGAGGGGTGTCATAAACACACGCATCCGAGAAGAATTAGATAAACCAACCGATGCATGGGGAATCCGTGTTGAGTCCGTTGAAGTCCGTGAAGTTAGTCCTTCCCAAGAAGTCCAAAATGCAATGGAACAACAAACATCCGCCGAACGACGCAGACGCGCAATGATTCTCGAAGCACAGGGACAAAGGAGAAGTGAAATTGAAATAGCAGAAGGTAATAAAAAATCAGCCATTATTCGTGCTCAAGGGGAAAAACAAAGTCTTATTTTACAAGCACAGGGGAGTGCCATTTCAACTGTTCTCCGAGCAAAAGCAGCAGAAGCAATGGGGGAGCGAGCAATCATAAACAAAGCTCTCAACACAATCGTTTCTGTTGGGGAAGGGGAATCCTCCACGATAATCATACCTCAAGAACTCACCTCTCTCTTAGGACGCTATGGAAAACATTTGTCTGGCAGTGATGTCTCTGATACTGAAGATACTTTGGAAAGCCTCGATTTCAATACCAAGACTCTCAAATTACTTGGACTAGATAAACTCGATAGCATCTTGACTGAGTTGGACAAGGATCTAGAATTGGAACCTGTTACCAAAGAAGACATGGATCTCCCTGACAATTAACTTCATTTTCTATACTTAATCTGACTATAGTCTGCGTTCTCGCTCAAAAGATTAATACTCCAGGAAGTTCAGTCTCGGTGCATGGCCCCCCCGGTCTCGGTAAGCGTAGTCCTCCCTGCATACAATGAATCTTCTACAATCACTTCCGCAGTCGAGGATACTTTGGATCATCTCAAAAGTTTTCTCCCCCCTGGTTCGTATGAATTAATTATAGCTGAGGATGGGTGCACAGATGACACGCCCAAAATAGCCTCTGATCTTGCTATCAAGTATGACGAAGTGAGACATTACCATAGTCCCTCTAGATTGGGTAGGGGAGAAGCATTAAACAGAGCATTTGAGATTGCCAAAGGTGATGTCTTAGTTTATCTAGATTCGGATCTAGCTACTGACAATGTACACCTCGAGCAACTCATAACTGCAGTTCATTCTGGATCCGTGGATATTGCCACAGGATCCCGATGGTTCCCCGGGGCACAAACCAAACGCCCTTTCCATAGATCTATTTTGAGCAAAGGGTTCAATACTCTAGTTCGATTTCTCCTAAGGTCTAAGCTATACGACCACCAGTGCGGATTCAAATCATTCAATCGAGAAATTTTTTTCAAACTTTCCCCCTCTTTGAAAGATACCCATTGGTTTTGGGACACTGAAATTTTAGTAAAAGCACAAAACTCCAATTTCAATGTATTAGAATTTCCCGTTTCTTGGACCCCTCAAAAAGATACCAAAGTCGATATAGCTCGAGACGTTTTTGCCATGGCAATAAATATTCTCCGACTCTGGGTCGAATTTTACATCTCCCCTCGCATAACCCCTCTCAATTCATCCATTTTTGGTTTTTTTATCTCCTTTTTGGCTTTATTCTTGATGGGATATTATCTTGATTTAGATCTCAATTTATTTTACACTTTTATGTCCAATCCCATTTATCTATTACTAAGCATTTTTATCTATCTATTATCTTGGCCAATTCGGGGAATTCGTTATCAAAAAATCCTTTCCCAATTAGGCTTTCAGGAATCCCTTAAATTCTTAACTGAATCTATATTCCTAAGCCAAACCTGCAACTTAGTTTTCCCTGCGAGGGCTGGGGATGCAGCCAGGGCATACATACTAAAGTCCAAGAAAAAAATTCCTTATGTATCTGGATTCGCTTCATTATTTTTTGAAAGGCTATTTGATCTTTTAACAATCACCACACTTGCCGGAGTAGTTTTCATACTAACTTCCCTTTTAAGAAGTGGATCCCTTTCATCTCTTGATATTACAGTTGGAAATATATCTCAGAGTGGTAAAATAGCAATTCGACTCGCAATTTTAGTTGCTATATTCGTACTATTTTTATTAACTTTGATACTCATATCTTCTAAAACTAAAGGAAATAGGATCTCTCGGTTACTCAAAATTTTTAGTAATGATTTGTACGCCCAGCGTTTCTCATCCTCTCTAGAACATTTCGTAGAAAATATTCAAAAACTTACTATTAATCCTGCAATTTTTGTTCGCGTTGGAGTGCTTAGTCTTATAATCTGGTCTTTAGATGTATTTGTAGCAATCATAATATTGTATTCTTTCGACCCATCCATATCTCTTCTAACCCTAATTTTCACCTGCTTCTTTGCTGTCAGTATTGGGAATTTAGCCAAAGTTCTACCTCTATCTCCTGGGGGAATTGGTCTCTATGAGGGTGCATTTACCCTTTTAGTTGTAAGTTTAGCAGGTGTCTCCCCCTCCCTCGCATTAAGCGTCGCAATTATCGATCACGCCATCAAAAATTTCATTACAATTTTAGGAGGATCTATTTCTTCATTAGATTTGAATTTATCCTTAAAATCCACTCTACAAATAAAATAAATTGCACACCTTTTCAAATTTATTCTGAACTTTAACACATCTCTTGTTTATGCCCGCCCCGGATAAGCTAAATACTATGCGAGCGGGATCTTCATATGGACTTTAGCACGTTTGTACTTGCTGCTAGTATGACTAGTTTAGATAACCTTCCCACCTCGGTCAATCAAGCAGATGCTATCGAATTCAGAATGGACCTCTCTCTCGATCCTTTGGCTGAATTATCTCAATATTCCCTCGACATTCCTATTATTGCTACCAATCGAGTGGCACATGAAGGAGGCAACTATCCCGAAAATGACTCTCGCATCGATCTGCTCTGTGCCGCTATGTCCAATCCTTCGGTCAAGGCAATAGACGTCGAATTCTCCTCCATCACTTCTGGGCACGGGCAGCGGGCCATTGATCATGCACGAAAACACGACATTTCCACTATCATTTCGACACATAATTTTAATTCTACCCCCTCCCTACTCGAGCTAGAATCTATTTTGACAGAATCAACTAAAATAGGCGACGTTGGAAAGTTATCTGTCACAGCAGAATCCCCATCTGACATAACCAATCTTCTGGTAGCCACTTGGAACCAAACCCAATCAGGAAACCTTGTGGCAACGATGTCTATGGGGACCCTTGGAAGTCATTCTCGTGTAATTGCACCTTTTTATGGTTCTAAAATTGGATATGCACCTCTCGATTTAAACACCACCACCGCACCTGGACAATACAGTCTAGAATCCTTACGAAATCTGATAAAGTCCTTATCTTAACCTATTGCATACTCTCCCCTCACCGAAACATTAAATTCAATTGAACCGCATCAGATTCCTGTGATAGCCCGAAATAGGCGTCTGATAATCGCCATTTTATTTGCTCTAATCTACCCAGGTTTGGGACATGTATATCTCAAGTCCTGGATACGAGCAGTAACTTGGTTTCTACTCGCAATCGCCACTACAATTTTAGTCGTACCCACTCCTATTATGGATGCAATTGAATCTGGAGGCGTATCTGTTATTTTTACAGATGCCGCCCAATTACCATTGGAAGCATATCTGGCCCTTGCAGCTGTTAATCTCCTAAACATAGTAGATGTATACATCCTCGCAAATGCGCAAAAAAATACCCAAGAATCCTCTTTAGTATGCCCCACTTGTCGCAGAAATATGGACCCTGACTTATCATTTTGTCCCTGGTGCACCGCGGTTTTAGAATAATTTTTTTTGAAATCATGTTTCCAAAGAATTTTTGCCTCTCTCTATTTCAAATAGCTTATAGTGAAGTTTCCTTGGCAAAAATGGGATCATATCCTCAAACTCGATCCTGATAAAGATCTGCCCCCTGGCATCTCTTATGAAGATGTATGCTCGACAGGAACTGACGCAATCGAAATAGGTGGGACCACTGGGATTACCAGCTCAAAAATGGAGGAAGTAATACAAGCATGCAGTGATTTTAACGTCCCACTCTACCAAGAACCTTCCAGTGTCGGCGCTGTCGTTCACCACGAAGGCTTAGATGGATATCTAGTACCCCTCGTTCTAAACGCAGATAGTTCTGCATGGGTTATCGGAGCACACAAAGAGTGGACCAAAATAGATCCGAATATAGTTTGGGAATTGACCTGGACCGAAGCGTACATAGTTTTAAATCCCGATTCTGCAGTCGCACGTTACACCAATGCGGATTGCGACCAGTCCCCCCAAGACGTTGCAGCCTATGCCAAAGTAGCAGAAAAATTCCTTAGACAGCCCATAGTCTATATAGAATATTCTGGAATGTTGGGCGACCCCAAAATAGTCAAATCTGCCCACGACGCTCTAACAGAATCTTCTTTATTTTACGGAGGTGGGATCTCAAATTATGATTCTGCGTATCAAATGCGAAGCTGTTGTGATACCATCGTGGTGGGGAATACACTCTACAACGATGGGCTCAATGCTGTAATAGAAACCGTAAGTGGAGCAAAGGATGCTGCATAGTCCCGATTATAAACATAGTATTTTAAACCTCACAAAGTAGTTAATTTCTATATGTACGACCGAACTTTAATTAATGCATCTTCTCCCGGGGATGAAATAACTGTAGTAGGGTGGGTCCACGAGGTGCGAGATTTAGGGGGACTTACATTCTTATTATTACGAGACAGAAGCGGTATTTTACAAGTAAAGTTCGAAAAAGAAACACTTTCTTCAGAAACGCTTTCCATACTCGATCAATTATACCGAGAAAGTGTCGTTCTACTAACTGGAATGGTTGTATCTGAAAAACGTGCCCCAACTGGGATTGAACTGGTACCCAAAACAATTGAAATTCTAGCACTTTCCGATCCAAATCTTCCCCTTGATCCTTCCGGAAAAGTTACATCCGAACTATCCACGCGGCTAGATAAACGTTGCATTGATCTTAGACGAATCGAAACCAGAGCGATATTCGAAATTCGATCCGAAATCCAACGATCCATACGCCAAAGATTCTACGATATAGATTGTATTGAAATAAATACTCCAAAAATAGTCGCAACAGGAACTGAAGGTGGCACTGATCTTTTTCCCATCGCATATTTCGGAAAAGAAGCCTTTATGAACCAATCTCCTCAACTTTTCAAACAACTTGTAGCTGGAGGTGGGATCGAGCGAGTATTTGAAATAGGACCTATCTTTAGAGCAGAGGAACACAACACAACCCGTCACCTAAACGAAGCAACTTCAATCGACTTTGAAGCAGCATTTATAGACCACGAGATGGCAATGGAGGTGGCTGAAGATATAATTTCAATTGCTTATCATTCCGTCTCTGAAAATTGCCCACAACAACTCCATACTCTCAGTCTAGATGGGCTATCTATCCCTGAAACGCCCTTTCCAAGAATTTCCTATGATTCTGCGATTGAAATAGCAAATGGCTCTAGTGATCTCTCTGAACCACTAGAATGGGGGGACGATCTATCCACACAGGCAGAAAGAATTATTGGGAGTACTATGGCTACTCACTATTTCATAACAGATTGGCCTAGTGAAATCAAACCCTTCTATATCCAAAACCACGATGAATCTCCCGAAATATCAAAAGGATTTGATCTAATGCACCCTTCAATGGAATTAGTCTCTGGAGGGCAACGAGAACATCGATACGATTCACTGATTGACGCTCTCCAAAACCAGGGCCTCAACCCTATAGATTTCGAATTTTATGTTGACATGTTTCGCTATGGTATGCCTCCCCATTCTGGGTGGGGCATGGGTGCAGACCGACTTGTTATGAGCATGCTTCAATTAGACAATGTACGTGAAGTTGTTCTTTTCCCCCGTGATCGCAATCGACTCGCCCCCTAGAGCAAATAATGACTTCTCATTCTATCTCTACGTTCATTCCTGCACACGTTTCATTATTCTTTTCACCCTTCTTATCTCCAAATCCACTCAAATCTGGTTCTACTGGCGCTGGGATCACACTTTCTGATGGTCTGACTTTTACAACTTCTCCTTCAAACGAGTCTTCACTGACAATAAATGGATCCAAAGTCCATATGGAAGTAGCAAATATAATCTTTAATTCCCTCCCTTCACCACTACACGTCGAGGCGCAGACAAAACTCCCTCTCGGAGCTGGATTTGGACTTTCCGGTGCAGTCGCGCTCGGGATTATTGCATCCGCGCAAGCACTCCTCGACTTGCCCTTCTCCCCCTCGGATATAGTGCGAATAGCACATTCTGCTGATGTTTCTGCAGGCACTGGGCTCGGAGATGTAATGTCCCAATCACACGGTGGTATTCCAATTCGAGTCAAACCTGGTGGTCCCGGACATGGAATTCTTGAAAAAATATCTGAAACAAATCGAATTGAGTATCTTTCTTTCAATAGCATGGACACCCACACTATCCTCTCTGGGGATCTCTCCAAAATTCAATCTATAGGGTCTGAATCATTACATTCCCTCTTAAAAAATCCTTCCTTGGATTCGCTATTTGATCTCGGTTACAAATTCACTCTTGAGACTAATCTCATGACCCCTAAGATCGAAGAAACAATAAATACGGTTATAGATTGTGGAGGAAAGGCGTCTATGGCAATGTTAGGGGAGACTGTAATTTCACTTGGAACTGGCTTAAGCGATGCAGGGTATGTTCCAAATATTTGTGAAACGTTTTCCCCGGAAAGGCCGCTTTTTGACATAAACTAATTTTTGAAGCTTGGCAGCCATCTCTACACCATGGGAAACATTCCTCCGAACCACCCTAGGTATGCTTCACTCCTCTTGAGAGATCGACTTATCGCTGGAATCCAGAATGGAATCACTAGCCAACATGGCTTGATAGCCCATGGTCGCGGAGAATCATTTGATTATTTACTATCTGAGCACTCCCTACCCACTGCGAACCAAGCCGCAAGAGCAGCAGCTGCGTATATTAGATTGGCAAAAAACCCTGTTATAAGTGTGAATGGAAATTCTGCAGCCCTTGTTCCCGCCGAAATAGTAGCCCTTTCTGAACTCACCGGGGCAGTGATAGAAGTCAATCTATTCCATCGAACGGAAAAAAGAATCGAATCAATCATTTCTCACTTAAATTCGCATGGTGCATCTAACGTGAAAGGTATCTCTGCCTCTTCTCTAATACCTGGTATCTCTCACGACCGTGCAAAAGTTACACCGGATGGATTATATGCGGCAGATGTTGTCTTAGTCCCCCTTGAAGATGGAGACCGCGCGGAAGCTTTTAATAAAATGGGGAAAACAACACTTGTTATTGATCTCAATCCTCTATCTAGATCTTCCCAACTTGCCACTGTCCCTATAGTTGACAATATAGTCCGTGCCATTCCCAATATTATCTCTCACTTTGAAAATATTTCTCACCTCTCTCCCAAAGAGCTGATGGACATAACGATAAATTTCGATCGCGAAGCTGCACTCGAAGAATCAGAGAGAATAATCCGAAATGGGATCGGTAACTTATGAATATAAAATTATAACTAAACTTTATTTTTTAAATTCAGGATCCAATTGAATCTTTGAAGCCTGGGGACCTTCTTGATCTTGGTATTTCGATCCCCTACCCTTTCCATACGGATTCTTTGCAGGCGTTTTTAATTCAGTAAATATCACTTGCGAGATTCGCATCCCCGGAGTCAGTGCAACAGGCGCGGTTCCTAAATTCGAGAGCTCTAGTGTTATCTGTCCCCGGTACCCAGGATCGATAACACCTGCAGTTGCATGTATCACTATTGCCAATCTACCTAGTGAAGATCTCCCCTGGACATGCGCAATAAGATCTGGTGGTATCTCTACCCGTTCTTTGGTAGTACCTAAAACAAAATCACTCGGGTGCAGTATGAATTCTTCCCCTTCTTTTACAATTGTTTTCCGAACGTATTTGGTAACTTCATCCTCCGAATTTGGATGGATGCACGGTATATTGGTCCGACGAAATTCTAAAAATTCTTCTCCTAATTTTAAATCCACACTTGCAGGCTGAATTTGCAGATCTGGATCATCAAGTGGGTCAATTACAATTTCTCCCTTTTCCATCCTTTGTCGAATATCTACATCAGAGAGTATCATCACCCTGTATGTCTTCGCCACCGAGATAAAAGTTCCCGCATGCAGCAGAATAGACTTTTATTTCACTATCGCCTCCGACTATTCATGAAGCAGGCCATTTTAGCACGTTCCGATCTAGGCATGACTCCTGGAAAGCTAGCGGCACAGGTCGCCCATGCTTCCCTTTCTGCATATTTGAAATCAGATAGTAAAACACAAAAAATTTGGAAACGTGATGGTCAAACCAAGATAGTCTTAAAAGCTCCCAACCAAAACGTCCTTTTCGAATTCAAAAAAATTGCAGAAGAGAACAAAATACCTGCTGTAATTATAAAGGACGCTGGCCGAACTCAATTGGAGCCCGGGACTATTACAACTCTTGGAATAGGCCCTGCAGAAGATTCTCTTCTAGATGAAATCGTCTGTGATTTATCCCTTTACTAATGCTTTCTTCTCTACCCGAAGAACAGATAATAGGAATTGACCATTTCATAAGCAATCATGCTGGTGTTGGTGGATCTCTGAGAAATAATCCTGAAGATTTTCAAGTTTATGAAATTGAAAATGTAGATTATAAACCACTCAATTCTGATCCTTCAACTTATCAATACCTAATTTTCCGCGCGACCCTCTTAAATTGGGATACTAACTCCTTCACTCGTGAATTATCTTCCCATTTGGATGTCCCTCAGAATTATATTTCTTGGGCTGGGACCAAAGACAAACGCGCATTCACTACCCAACTATTCTCTCTAAAAAATACTCATCCCCTTTCTCTTCCCCCCATCCCTGATACAACTATGCAACCTGTGGGTCGATTGGGCAGAAATTTATATTTTGGAGATTTAGCTGGAAACCACTTCGAAATTATTGTTCATAATCCTGCTGAAGTTAGTAATATCTCTGCCATCACAGACGATCTCAAAAACTTTGGAGGTGGGACTGTATCTTTTCCTAATTACTTTGGCCATCAACGTTTTGGTTCAATTCGGCCAATAACTCACCATGTAGGACTATACATCGCTCGCGGTGATTGGGAAGGGGCACTCATGTCTTATCTGGGTAGTTCCTATGCCTCCGAACCTGAGGAAACTCAAGAAGCCCGATCCTTGGTCCAATCTACCCGCGACTGGGAACTTTCTCTGTCTCTATTCCCCAAGTGGTTACATTACGAACGCAATATGCTAAAATCTTTAATCCATACTGGAGGGAAAACCGAACAAGATTACAGGATTGCCCTTGAAACGCTACCTCGAAATTTACAATTACTTCTCACCCACGCAGCACAGTCCTATATCTTCAATCGCATTTTAAGTCTTCGACTAGATAAAAAAATACCATTTCATATAGCTACTGTTGGAGATACTGTTTGTTTCTCAAAACCTATCCACGGACTAAATCTCCCTGATATCACTAAATCCCAAACTGCCACCTCAAAAAATTTGAATTCCCTCAATCGACATTTAACAAGAAACAGAGCATTTGTCACCGCCCCACTTATTGGATCTGAAACCACATTGAGTCCAGGTTATCCTGGTGAAATAGAACAAATGGCTCTAACTGAAGTAGGACTTTCTCCCTCTAGCTTCGATCTACCCGGCCTATTCAATTCTTTTGGTTCTTTACGACCCATTCTAACAACAACCCAACTAGAACTTCAAGAGAACCCCTTGACATTTTCATTTGATCTACCCCGCGGCAGTTATGCTACTGTATTTTTACGAGAATATCTTAAATCTCCCCTTTCTCAAATGTAACTTTATCTCCATTTTTCTTTCGCCCATACGATTACTATTCCTGTCAAAATAATCAACCCAACATATCCAAATATCCGGCTGGCCATGAACAAATTCCATCTATAAGATTCCATCCCTTCTGCTACTTCTAATTCTAATTCTGTTTCTAATTTGGATTGTCCCACTTCGGTCTCTTGAGAAATTCCAGACGCTATCTTTTCAATTGCAAGAATTATTCTGGGAGCTGGCTGATTGAGATGTTCCACCTGAACTACAATTATTTTATTATTCCGAGCTGCAGCTGTTTTCTGTATTATCTCATTATTTTTTATCTCCTCAATTTCATCAGAGTTAATTATGATCCATTCTGGTTCATTCTGAACTATTAATTCTGCATTGAGCTGCCTGTACCCCGAAATCCCCATCAATTTCGCACTATTCTTCGCCCCCGATTTTTCAATCACTTCATCTATCAAAGTTTCCTCTCCTGCAGTCCATCCATAAAACACGTAAAGAACCACGGGTTTTTCTTTTTCTTCTGCCTCTTCATAAATGAGATCCAAACTAGACTGCATCCGCGTTGTGACTTCTTCTGCCCCTTCACATTCCCCTGATAACCTGCCAATTAATCTGGTCTCTTCCATTATGTCTTCAATTGTTCTAAGCTCGGAAGAATAGTATACAACCATTCCAGTTTCTCTGAGTTTCTCCACTGTTTTTTCAGGTATTATGCTTGGGGCCAAAACCAAATCCGGATTCAAAGAAACAACACTCTCTAAGACAATTTCTCCTTCTGAGCTAGAGATGACCACCCTTTCATCTGCTCCTTCTAAATACTCTGCGTAGTGGGTTATCCCAACCACTTTATTCTTCCCACCAATCTCCCACATAGTCTGGGCCGAACTAGGCGCAAGAGTCACTATTTTCTGTGGTTCTCTCTCAATCTCAACCAATATTCCACTAGCATCAATTTCGCTTATTGGAAATGTACATAATTCCTCTATGCTTTTTTCTCCATTTTCAACCCCAACCGTTCCCATTGTTAGAATAGATGTTATTAGTAAACAACAACATGCAATTCCCATCAATCTCATATACTCATCGAATCCGTTAAACAATAAAAATGTTATTAATGCAATTTATATTGATTTATCCCCCTATCTTTAAAACCTCTTATAAATATGTAGTCTCATCTCAAAATATCATTTAAAAGGGTTTATCTCTAAGTCGCCGCTACACACAATCTATCCATGGCAAAAAAATCTGGTTCAGCCGGCCGATTCGGGGCTAGATACGGTCGCGTTGCCCGCCGTCGCGTGTCTGAAGTCGAAGCCCTCATGCGCGCTGATTACGCCTGCCCCAAATGTGGAGCACCCAAGTCCATCCACCGCGTGGGCACTGGAATCTGGGAATGCAGGCGAAAAAATTGCGATTATCGATTCGCAGGAGGCACTTACCGACCTGCTACACCTGGTGGTCTGATTGGTAGTCGTTCAATCACTCGTTCTGAAACCGAAGCTTCCCCCGAAGAACTACTTCTCACAGCAGTGCCATCCGATTCTCCAACAGAGGTGGAAGAATAGTGGCATATAGATGTTCTCGCTGTAAACGAGATGTTGAGTTAGAAGGGGTATTCGGGGTTCGATGTCCTTATTGCGGTCATCGGGTACTTCTCAAAGAGCGTAGCCCTTTGGTCAAAGAAACTCATATAAGGTAACAGAGTTTCCCTCCCTATCTATCTCTTTTTTCCAATCCACAATCTGATTGTAGAAAACGCGGGTTTTTGAGTTCAGACCGTTTACTGAACTTAAATGTCAGAACAACTTACCCCTGAAGCACGGGAGAAATTAGAAAATCTTCAGGCATTTCAATCTAAAGCCCAACAAGTCACCGTACAAAAACACCATGCAGAAGCACAATTGGCAGAAAATAAATCGGCCCTATCCGTTTTATCAAAAGCCGAAAAAGATGCTACTTTATATCGTCATGTAGGAAATTTATTGGTCGAAACAGATTCGAAATCCGCCGAAGAAGATCTTAACCAACGTGTCGAGGCCCTCGAAGTCCGGCTACAAACTCTAAATAAACAAAGTGAACGAATACAAAAACAATTTGAAACTTTACAAAAAGAAATCCAAGAAATTTTAAATATTTCTTGATCGGCCTTCGTACCCTTCCTACGCCGCTGCAAACAAGAATAAAAGTATGCTCATCGAAATGGTCGCAATTATCATTGCAGCCGTGAGTGCCCCGCCCATTGAAATCATCGCATTAGCGTGACTTGCTAGAGTTTCTGTCATATCATTTCCAAATACGGTTACTGTTGTTTTTCTAGATGACATCCCTGCCACAACTGACTCGCAATCTTCTTTTGCCTCTTTTATTAACTCTTGGATCTTACCAATCAATTCATTATGCGGTATCCTTTGCCCCACTTGATTCACGGCATCAATAGTATTCACAATATGTGTATCTGTTGTGATGATCTCAATCTCATCTACCAATTCATTTTCTTCTACAATTCTATCTCTTAACCCTGGATCCATATTGTTCCCATCGACCTGAACATATGCCGTTTCTTGATCACCTACTTTTATCACTGCCACTCGTATCCCCAACGGCCCCATTCCCTCTTCCAATCCCCATTTCGTCTCATCCCATGCTACCCCTAGTTCAAATGAATTTTGGCCTTCTTGAACTAATTTTTTACTCACTTCCTTAGCAGCTTCAAATAAATCAAATGACCTTTGACTACCTGGAGTTATATGTCCTATCTCGCCACCCCTAGTACCATTATTACAATTATGTGCATCAATTAACATGACATTTCTTAAACCCTGTCCTCTGGCTTCTGCCATGGCGGATAACCCGACAGCATAGTCTATGTCATCTGCACATCCTGGTGAGTATGTTACTATCAACATAGCACTATCTCCAAACATCTGCCCAACTATCTCGGCTTCACCAACTCTACTCCGCACACTCCTAGTCGCAGTTTCATATAACTCTACATCTTCTATAGCCCGTTTTACCACTGATATTATTGAATCCACTTCCCGGGCGGTGGTTAGATTAAAATCATGCCCCGCAGTCGCGTGAGGTGTGAATGCCATCCCTTCTGTATCTCTGGCAAGACTTTCTGGAAGGTTCCCCCCTCCAATTGTCCCCATAGGTCCTGGATGAAGCATCGGCAGTGAAAAACAAGCTTTTTGTTTCCCTCTCAAATCTGCATAAGACATCACAGTGACAGGAACTACTGCTGATTCTCCTATGCTTTCAAAGAAATTTTCCAGTCCTCTAGAATCCTCTGCAATGTAGTCTATGAAACCTCTAATAAAATCGAAACCAGACACGCCCAGTGTCTTGCGCCAAGGCCTGTCTATAATTACAATTAATCCCCACACTCCTAGTGCGTATATTATACTCATCCCCACGAGTAATAGTAATTCCCCCTGTATCCCCACCGATATTATTTCTGTAATACTATTCTTTGGACCCATGGCATACGACTGAAAATATAACTTACCCGATCCCGGACCTATCAATAGATTTGGACCCACGCCATTTTTCACTACTTGCGACTGCGCAACAGCATAAATAGCAGCAGCAGTCACAGTCTGAATACTCGCAGGTATACTTGCAATAAACGGATTTTTATGTGATATCGCCATTACAATTGCTAACCTAAATGCAAATATGATTGCAAGGGATGCTATCAATACCACATATACAATACCTTCAATATTAAATAGGAGATCTACCACCTTCGAAAATAATAAACACACAACAACAATGATTTCACAGACTAATGCTAGTAGAGAAGATCTATTGTATGTAATCTTCCCACCTAGTATTCGATCAATCGGAGGTGTGAAGAAACTAGCCAGTAATGTTGGAAATCCTATGAAAAATACCCCTAAAATCATATTGTCTATGATTGAAGAAAAAATGGTTGTTCCCCCCTCCATCGACTGAAAAGCACTGGCCCCCACTACTGCAGCTAAAGCCAATGAAAAGAAAACGCTAATCTGCCAATTTGGGGATTTAAATACAAATCTAGATAAATCTGAAAGATTACTTTGGGATGTTGTCATTCGTTACTCCATTATATTTGACATTGGAATCATAGTTATTACATTAATTTCTATTATACCTTTCTCTTGCAGATTCAAATTTAGTCTCATCCATCTCTGCACTTTTTCTCTCCTCCATCATCTCTAATGCTTTTCTATCTGGTTCCACTTCATCGTTGATTCTAGCTCCTGATTTATGTACCTTTGCATGGCACCACCTACAAAGAATCACAATTATTTCGTGGTCCATCTGTTCTCCCCTTCCTACCCTTCCCCTCGCATACGAAAGGTGATGCTTCTCCAATAATGGTCGGCTATCATCATGGGCATTCAGACGCTCCTCCAATCCACAGCGGGCACATCTCTTTTCGTTCGCCCTGTACCTAAAGTAAGGGCAATTTTCCCATTTCCATTTTTGTTCTACCACGGGACAAACATATTCTCCCCTTTCAAGCTCCACTTGGAACGACCCTTCTACATCTCTGTGTTCTAGTATCAAACGACAAAGCCCTCCTCCTGTTAGATGGTCACACTTATCTACATACAGATAGGGATCGTCAACCCCAACTGGAGTTCCTTTAGGTGTCTTTTTCATAAATCCATCTCCATTTTTTAAACAAATAACTTTGCCTATGACTCTGTTTTTATTTCTCTATATCTATCCTGTGCCTGTAGAACTACCCTTCAAGACGGTACTGAATGGGACAATTTAAATACCCTCTCATCCCCCTGATTAATTAGGGCAAACCATGACCCATGATCGATTTATTAGGGAACTTATCCCAACTCAAAGATAATTCCCCCCAAACTATAGAAATCCTAGACACCACGCTCCGTGACGGAGAGCAAGCGCCAGGAATAGCATTGACCACTGAAGAAAAAGTCTCCATCGCCACCGAACTCGATAATATAGGTGTATCTGTCATCGAAGCAGGCAGCGCATGCACTGGACAAAGCGAACGCGAAGCGATCAAACAGATCGTAGGACTAGACCTACGTGCCAAAATAACTAGCTTCGCCCGTGGAATTCAATCTGATATCGACGACGCGCTCGATTGCGATGTTGATGGTATCACTTTAGTTGTTCCATCTAGCGACCGTCATGTAACTGACAAAGTTAGAACAACCCGAGAAGATGTTATCTCAAATTCCGTCTCTCTAATTGATTATGCTAAAGACCATGGAATTTGGTTAGAACTTCTAGGCGAAGACGGAAGCAGGGCCGACCTAGATTTCCTAACAGCCTTAATGCAATCCGGAATCGATGCGGGTGCAGATTGGATTTGTTGGGCAGATACTGTTGGATACGCTAGCCCCGAGCAGGCCCATTTCGCTGTTTCTCAACTATCCAAAATAGGTCCTACAAGTACTCATACCCACGACGATTTAGGCCTCGCAGTTTCTAATGTTTTGGCAAGTATAGCCGGAGGTGCATTGATGGTACATGCAACAGTAAATGGTATCGGAGAGCGATCTGGAAACGTCGCGTTGGAAGAGGTTGCAATCGCCTTACACCATTGCTATGGCATAGATACGGTCAAGTTAGATGGGTTATTCAACCTTGCACAACTTGTCTCTCAATCAACTGGTGTTTCTCTCCCACCTAACAAAGCCGTAATCGGAGAAAATGCCTTCACCCATGAAAGTGGCATTCACACCGATGGAATTCTCAAAGACGACCGAATGTATGAACCCTACCCTCCTGAATTAGTTGGCAGAGGGCGCCGCTTTGCGGTTGGAAAACATATAGGTCGAGCAGGAGCTAGAGCGGCACTCGAGGAACATGGGATAACTGCTTCCGACGACCAAATCTCTACCATTGTTAACCGAGTAAAAGTACTAGCTGAGCGTAATAAAAGGGTAACAGACGCCGATTTATTGGCAATAGCAGACGATGTCTGTGGCACTCCTCGAAATCAAAAAATCACGCTAGTGGATCTAATCGCCGTCAGTGGTGGGGCCACACCCACTGCAAGCATTCGTCTAATAGTAGATGGAGAAGAACGTTCTTCTTCTGGTATTGGTAGTGGTCCAGTTGACGCAGCGATTAACGCAGTTCGAGGTGCATTAAATGATTCCCGTTTTAGATTGGTTAGCTACCACGTAGACGCTCTGACCGGTGGTACTGATGCATTAGTTACTGTTTATGTCGAAGTTGCCAGGGGAGACCGAACCGTTAGTGTGGCTAGCAGTGACGCTGATATAACTCGAGCTAGTGTTTTGGCATTGATAGATGGACTAGACCGTTTAATGTTTAATTGAATTCTATTCTATTAACTTATCTTTTACTTTGCAGTGCTTACAATTTTTATGACATCACCTTCTTTTAAACCATACTCTTCTGAAATTCTTCTATTCGAACGAGCATCAATGGCATATAGGTATCCTTCTCCTATATCTGTGTGAACTTCATAAGCCAAATCTCTAGGAGTGGACCCACTTGGCATTAGATATGCGTCTGGCAATTTATTCCCTTTCCCATCTACCCAATGACTCTCATTTTCAACTGGGAATACTGTTATCATTCCCATCATCTCATATACTGCTCGATTGAGTGAATTTTGAACACCAGTACCTCCGTATTCCTTCATCACATTTTCAATTTTATTCAAACCCACTTCTTGTTCTTCTGTCAATTCTTTAATAACATCGAACGTATTATCTCCTGGGTCATATCGTATGATCCCTCTCTCGTTCCCCTTCCGAAGTATTAATTCATATTGCGCAGCAACCACGGATATCTCTTCTCCCATGTCTCCCAAACGTTCAATATTCTCTTCCGGTGCTACATCTATTTTATTGGCAACTACTATCGAAGGTTTGGATATTTTTCTAAGCAAACGTGCCAATTGTTCGTAATCCGAATCTTCCCATTCACTTGGCATCGGGGGATATTCGATCTTCCTGAGGCATGACAAAATATCTCGAGATTTTATGCCCAATCCTGACAAAACACTAGCAATTGATTTTTCCATATTGAAGTTTGGACCTCGTGAAAAACGTTCAACAGATCCCCAATTGCGCCTAATCACTCCTGCTAACCACAAATCAATTTCTTCTCTAATAAACACTACTTCGTTTAGGGGGTCATATTCGAGATTTTCTATTTTTTCTCCTTCTTCATTAGTCCCTCCTGAAAAATCAATTATATTGATAATTGCATCCGAATTCATCAAATCGTCTAAAAATTTATTTCCCAGACCTCTCCCCATATGGGCGTTTGGAACCAAACCCGCAACATCGATTAATTCAATTGGGATGTATCTTTTCCCCTCTTGACAGTGACTATTTCCACACCTTGTATCTCTATCCTGGCAAGGGCATTCGGACCTAACGTAGGCCACGCCCCGATTTGGCTCGATTGTAGTAAATGGATAATCTGCTATTTCTATGTCTGCTAATGTTGCAGCTTTAAAGAATGTAGATTTACCCGCATTTGGTTTTCCAGCAAGTGCTAAAACGATCATATCTTCTTATCTCTCTCTGAACCAAATCTTAAATTTCAATTTCATTCTTGGGGTTTCCTCCCCTTCGATCGAATCTGCATACCGTCCTTTGCTCTTATAGTTCCTTCCACGCGTGCACCCTCGTGAAGCTCCAATTTATTACAGGAAATGTCTCCCAATATGTGGGATCCCTCTCTAAGTGTGATATTCCCCTCTCTAGTAGTCACATCACCATGTATTCTGGTGCCATTTCCTATAACTACACCTTCGCGCGCTCGAATACTTCCAAACAAATTCACATCCTCTCCGATGCTTATATCCACTGCCCGGAAATTTCCATGTAATCTACACTCATTTTTAACTATCACTGGTGTAGAAACCCTCCACATTTCATCCGAAATATAGCTCCCCCGTGGAATGACTAGTGGATCTTCATCATTTCCCTTTTCCTTCTCCCCTTCAAGGATTTCAGAGAGTAATTCTTCTGCAGCTTCCTCTTCACCAAGACGCAGCAATTGTGTCAAATACATAAATAAGAATATGATTGTTGGTAATGGATTCCGTATATTGATCCATCCATTTGCTTCAAATCCCTCTTCGATCTGAACATCATCTCCTATATCCAGATCTCCGCCCACCGCCAATCTTCCCGAGATACTAACTCTTTCTCCTAAATAAGCGTCTTCACCGACTATCACGTTACCTTCGATTTCACACCATATGTCAACTCTACACTCTCTTTCAACCTCTATATCTCCTTCAAAACGGACTCTCTCCCCTACTAGTATATTTTGAGACCGAACCCCAAAACTAATGTTACTTTGTCCTCCTATTATCACATCCCCCGGGGCAACCAAATCTCGCTCCTCGGCAATAGTTCCTGTTGGGATTATAAGAACATCTAGTGGGTCTTCACCAACCGCCATATATTATTTTATCTGCGATCCCTAATAAAACCCACGTGTGCCATTTATCCATTTTCAACTATTTGCGACTCTCTGTAAAAATTATCCCCTTTCCTCTACGACACGCTTTTAGTTTCTTACATAAAAAGTGACTTATGGAGTCATCTCGTCCCGCTAGGGATTCACTCGCTATACGCATTGCGGGAGAAATAGCGCTAAGCGAAAAACCCGGAGAATCCCTCCGAAAATGGCGCCGAGAATTTAGTCTAAAACAAGTTGAAGTATCAAATAGGATTGGAATCTCTTCTTCCGTTTTATCTGATTACGAAGGAGGTAGGCGACCAAATCCCGGGGCAAATTTCATACAAAAGATTGTAACTGCTATATTAGATGCGGATCAAGAAACGGGTGGATTTAATATTCAACGCTATGCTTCTCTATCTGGATCCTCTGAATCTCATCCATCCATCCTAGCAATTCACGAGTACTTTTCATCAGTACCATTATCCACATTTTATGACAACATTGGTGGATCTGAACTAGTGACTGGTCCTGAAGGTATTACTGGATACACAGTTGTTGATAGTATATTAGCAATTACGACACTTTCTCCTGGGGATTTGTTTAAACTCTACGGACAAAGTACTAGTAGGGCTTTGATCTTTACCAATGTATCTCGTGGAGAATCTCCTCTAGTTGCAATGCGTGTCGTTTCCCCCACACCTAGTGCGGTCATACTCCATGGAATCTCGTCCGAATCCCTTTGGGAACATGCCCCCTCTCTCGCCTCGATAAGTGGATTTTCACTTGGAGTCGTTGACACACCTTTGGATACCTTACTCTCTAACCTCCAATCCACTCATTAGCCCTGTATGATTCAAATGAATTCGTAGGTATGTTCTCCCATTTTCCCATACCCTTTAAATGCAAACTCATTTTTGTAATCTGTCAATTCTTTTAACGAAGTCTCTTTAGAATAATTGTGGACGTCATGAATTTGTTCATATTCTTCAAATGACAACTGACGGCGAGATTCAAGTTGATCGTGTATATCTATTTTTTTAACCTTTTCGTCCCAACCATCTCTGATAGTTTCCGTATGAATTTCTGCCTGAGCACCACTCCCATACGACCCAACTAGTATCTTTTTCCCAACTAAATCTAACTTTTCCCTTGCAGCATATATCAATCCAGACGTCCGTGCAAGATGGACCGACCCAGTATACCAATTGCCAGCTTTTCCTGATATTTCTATCGTGGGTTCTATGACTCGCTTATACCATTTCTGATATATTTCAGTTTTCTCCAAGAGTTTCATGTATCCTCGAATACTTTCCGTATACATCTCATACTCTGAAAATTCTTCTACTTCTGGTTTTGGCCCTATAACTTTTTCTAACTCCTCTTCAATAGACGTCCCCCGGGTCATATGCCTATACCCCAAACTAGCCGCTTTCCTAACCATCCCTGGGAATGGAACATGAAATGGAACAAATTGAAACTCTTCTATATCCATTTTTTTACTCCGTTCCTCGAAGTTTGTCAAGGCATCTCTCATTAAAGAAAGATATACTTGAACAGATCTTTTCCCATCCACACTAGGAAATTGCCGATTCGGTTTCAGAAAATCCGTCTCATCCACACTAGAATACCCCTGCTTTAAACTCAATTCCACAATAGAGGGGTCTTCTGCAATTAACATAGCAACAGCACCAGCACCCTGTGTAGCCTCTCCTGGATTTCCCCTCTCATATAATGCCGTATCTGTTGCAATCACCAACGCCGATTTTCCTTCATTTCTCCCCGAAAGAATCCAATTATGAGCGTCGTCTATGCATTGCGTCCCTGCTATGCACGCAAACTTTCTTTCACCTTTGTTCACATTACGAAATTCTTCCCCAAACACTTGCTCCAAACACCCTGAAATATATGTAGAAATAGGTTTGGAGGAGTCAAATGAACTTTCAGTTGCAACATCTATTCTACCAATATCTCTCGGCTCTACCCCTTCACTTTTCATCAGTCTATACGCCGCATTTGCCCCCATTGTCACTATGTCTTCACGAACATCCGGGAACGAACACGCATGCAATCCCAATCCCTTTGTATATTTCTCTGGATCTTCTCCAACAGAAGGTGCAAATACATTTTCCAAGTCTAGACTTAATTTCCCTGACCAAATGGAAATCCCATCTATCCCTACGCTTTTCATAACGCTGTATAACTTGACCCTCTATAAGGAACTGCCGATGCATTTGTCGACAATCAACGAATTAATCTCTGGTTTTTATCCCATAAACCATTTCTGGAGTATCTACGTGTGCCACTTCCATTAATTCTTCATATCCCCTCTCTCTCAATAATTTAGTTCTTTTGGGGACTGTTTTCATCCCCAAAACAGCACCTGGTCTTCTTAAATCGTCTAGGTAGTCCGTCTCCATCATAAATGGCTTTCCACTCTGAATAGCCCTCTCCAGTTCTTCCTTCCTACTGATCACACTTGGGGTCACGCCCTTACAAACCCCTCCTGCAAAATGTTTAACAACCTTTTGCCAAGGCAGGCCCATTTCAATTGCCCAATCTGACACTTCAGAAAGATCCTCAGTTTCCTCTGTGTGGAGTTGCACAGCAATCCCCATTTTTGCTGCCAACGAAATTGCATGGCGAAGTACTTCATTTGACATTTCCCATATCTCTTGTGAAACTTCGTAATGCGGCCGCCCCGATTTAAGGGCAATTGCATCTCCTCTATCAATCATTTTTGCAGCCATATCTAGACCCTCACACATGAATTTTCCAGCTTCTTTTACAGTTTGACCATCTTCCACCAATCTCGATATCAACGCAGGATGAATTCCTAAAACAGACCAAGCGCGCCCTTGCAATACTTCCGTCGCTTGTTCTACTATTTCAATGGTTTGATAGAATCTCTCTTCAAAATCAGATATGTCTGTTGGATTTTTTCCACCCCTCCATGAATGCTGATTCACAACCAACATATGTGTCCCCCCACTTTTACTAAAATCTTCCACAGCAGCAATTCCCATTCCTTCCTCCGAATCCAAATGACAATGGTTGTCAAGAATTGGATTCATTTCGAATTTAAAACTATTGTTTCATGAGCTGATTTGGCTAGTCCTTCTGATTTTCCATGCTCACTCGGAGCAATAACAACTGTCTTAAGACCATATCTCGACGCAAGCTCAATTGCAGGTTTAAAGTCCATATCTCTAGATGCAATTGCAAGAATTTCAGTCGTCCCATTAACTGCTATTTCCACCGCATCAACTGCTAATCTTACATCCACATCTCCGCTAGTTATTACCGTTTCAAAACCCCGGGACTCTGCAGCTTGAATTAACCCAGGGGGTGCATATGAATCCAAATAACATCTAGCAACCACTAATCTCCCATACTGGAGTGCAACCTCTCTCAATTCATCCAAATCACAATCAAATTCCTCGCGAAAACAATTAGGCCCATCAATCAACAACCCAACCGATTTCCATTCCATTGATTGTTTTTTATTTGGTTTTCCATTAACCAATTTTTTGAAATTCATACCTACTATTATAACTTAAAGTGGATATGTCTGGCGATACGACCCATTTTCAATTCAATTATTTTAATTGAACCTTGCCCAACCCAAACATACAAGAGGGACACTGCCCACATATAATTGCTAGTCATGCTCCCTCGATTATCACCCCTAATTACATCCCATGAACAATTGGGTGCCAAATTCACAACTTTTGGAGGGTGGAAAATGCCCATTAGATTTGGATCTATAATAGAGGAGCATAATTGTGTTCGAAATGCGGTGGGAAAGTTTGACGTTTCCCACATGGGCCAAATATATTTAGATGGAAAAGATGCAGAATATTTGACAAACAAACTGGTTTCAAATAATGTCACACGACTCCGCGACAACCAAGCACAATACGCCATGATAACTGACGACAACGGGATTATCCTGGATGACACCCTTGTTTATCGAAATTCTTCAGAATCATTTATGTTCATACCAAATGCTGGACACGATGAAGAAATGTTTCTTAGGTGGGCACATTTCCGCGATAAGTGGGATCTCGATGTCACAATAAAAAATTCTACCAATGAGATTGCAATGTTCGCCATACAGGGCCCACTTGCAGTCGATTCTATTGATGCACTCTCTCCAGATTCACTCTCAGATTTAAAGAGGTTCACAACCACTATCACAACCATTTCAGGAATTACTTGCACCGTTTCCCGAACGGGATATACTGGCGAAGATGGATTCGAACTATTGCTTTCTTCTAACGACGCTGTAACTCTGTGGGATGCATTGGATTTCCCCCCGTGCGGACTTGGATCTCGGGACACTCTCCGAACTGAAATGGGATTTTTACTTTCTGGTCAAGATTTTAATCACCAAACAAATCCAAGAACTCCATTCGAAGCTGGAGTCGATTTCACAGTCGATTTGGGACAAGATTTCATTGGTAGAGACGCATTGCTGGAACTTCATTCAAAAGAACTTAGTCTCAATTTTATAGGGTTTTCTCTCTCCGAAAGATCAATCCCTAGACCTGGGTCTGCTATACTCAACGACGTGGGAGAACAAATAGGGGTGGTGACAAGCGGAACTCTAAGTCCCACTCTAGACCTTCCCATCGGATTAGGTTATGTCCCCCCTTCTTATTCTTCAATTGGGAGTTCCTTCCAAGTAGCCATACGAAATTCATTCAAACCAGCAACCATATGTTCAACACCGTTCATTAATCCACAATGACCTTTTCTATACCTGACGATAGGATATACTCCCAATCACATGAGTGGGCATTGGTAGATTCTAATATTGCCCTAGTTGGAATAACCGATTTCGCGCAAGACGAATTAGGAGATATAGTTTTCCTAGAGCTGCCCACTGCCGGAGATATTTTAATAAAAGAACAAATATTTGGTCTCGTCGAAAGTATCAAAGCCGTTTCCGATCTCTATGCTCCACTTTCTGGAACCGTTTTGGAAATTAACTCCACCCTTGAAACAGAACCTGAGCAAGTAAACGACGATCCTTACAACACAGGATGGTTACTCAAAATAGAATTAAAAGATCCCTCTGAAATTGACACACTACTTACGGCCGAAGAATATGGGAGTCAAACAAATTGAATATATAGGTAGGTTACCATGACGAATTTCCCTTCTACTCAAAGTCCCTATACTCCTCATACCCCTGCAGACGTCGAAGCAATGCTTTTACACTTAGGGTTTGAGTCAATAGAGGACTTATTCAATATCCCTCCCTCCCTTCAATTCTCTGATTCATTCAAAATCCCCCCTCGTTCAGAACACGAAATTAAAACCGAACTGAAGGAAATTTTTGATAAAAATCTACCCCTTGTCGAATTTCTTGGCCACGGCTATTATTCTCACTATATCCCTTCTTTAGTTGATCACATCTCTGATAGATCTGAATTTTTGACATCTTATACTCAATATCAGCCCGAGATTTCTCAAGGGTTTCTTCAGGTTTTGTTTGAATACCAATCTTTAATAGTTGAACTAACTGGCCTGGGAATAGCCAACAGCTCCATGTATGATTTCGCCACTTCTATAGGCGAAGCTGCCCTCTTGTCTGGAAGGATATCCCCCACTCGTACAACAATTCTAGTACCTGACATTCTGAGACCAGAACGCCTCAGCGTTTTGAAAAATTACACTTCAAATTCTGGATTCAAAATAGAATCTTACCCTACTCGTGATTCCAACACCGACATTGAAAAATTAGAAAATCTATTCTCCAATGATGTTTCAATGATATATATCGAAAGCCCCAATTCACACGGCGCACTTGAAGAATCCATTAAACACATATCTGATATGGCTCATGCTTCCGGATCTCTTTGCTGTCTTGGAACTGATCCCATCGCACTATCTATACTGGAGCCTCCGTCTTCTCTTGGTATTGATATAGTAGTTGGGGATGCATCTGTACTTGGTCTCCCAAATGCGTATGGAATGGGAGTCGGTCTATTCGCTTGTCGAAGCGACTATTTACGACAAGTACCCGGAAGATTAGTTGGAATCACTAAGGATGCAACCAATCGTAGGGCATACACACTAACACTTCAAACAAGAGAACAACACATCCGGCGTGAACGTGCAACTTCGAATATCTGCACCAACCAAGCATGGGTTGCCCTACGAACTGCAATACATGCCGCATATCTGGGACCTCATGGTTTAATCAATTTAGCGAAACAATGCATAGAACTACCTCTTGAACTTTCTTCTAAACTTGACACCATAGAAGGTGTATACGCCCCTCTTCATTCTCGACATTATTTTCGAGAGTTTGTAGTCAGGACCGATAAAATGGCCATGGAAGTGGTTCAATCACTCGAAACAAAAGGATATGCAGTTTCTGCAATAGGCGATCACGAATTGCTCATCTGTGTCACTGATACTAATGCCTCTCATATTGATGCTTTTGTCGACGCCTTCAAAGAGGTAAACTCATGAGCAATTCCCCTCCCCGCTATGATCAAGCGAAATGGACTTCTCAATCCGTTTACGAGCCCCTTTTATCTGAAAAGAATATGACTGAGGTCTCTTTGGATGACGTCCCCCTGCCCTCGAATTTAAAACGAAGTTCTCTCACTTTACCTAGCTTATCCGAACCCGAATTGGCACGCCATTATACTCGCCTTTCCCAAATGACATATGGGGTCGATAGTGGTCCATACCTCTTGGGGAGTTGCACTATGAAGTACAATCCAAAATTCACCGAAGATGTGGCCGTGCTACCTGGCTGTTCTGCACATCCTGATAGGGAACCACATACCATTCAGGGAACTCTCGAAATATTATATACTCTTCAAGAACATCTAGCCACTATTGGTGGGATGGATGCCGTAACACTACAACCACCTGCAGGTGCAGCTGGGGAATTCACCGGCATTCTGATAATCAAAGCATTCCACGAATCCAATGGTGATTTTTCACGGAATGAAATTATTATACCTGAAAGTGCACATGGGACCAACCCTGCAAGCGCAGCACTAGGAGGGTACAAAACAATTGAAATTCCCAGCAATGAACACGGGACGGTTAACATAGATGCACTTCAAGCTGCCCTTTCTGAAAACACTGCAGCGTTGATGCTAACCAACCCCAATACTCTTGGTCTATTTGAGCTGGAGATACAACTCATCGCATCAATGGTGCATAAAGCGGGAGGTTTACTTTACTACGATGGTGCAAATCTAAACGCCCTTCTAGGGCGGTCCCGCCCCCGTGATATGGGCTTTGATATCATGCACTATAATGTACACAAAACTTTTGCAACCCCTCATGGCGGCGGCGGCCCCGGAGCAGGCCCCGTTGGAGTAGTATCTAAACTTGAAAGTTTCTTACCGGCACCCATTGTGATAAAAACAAAATCCGGATTCGATCTATCCACTCCCAAAAATACCATTGGGAAAGTACATGGATTCTATGGAAACTGGCTTTGTTTGATAAAAGCACTTGCATACATCCTTCGACTCGGAGACAGTGGTCTTTCAGACGCTAGTGCAAAAGCAGTTCTGAATGCAAATTATTTAGGGAGCAAGATCCAGTATGAAATTCCTTTCCGGCCCTTCTACCATGAATTTGTGGCTAGTTCTGGGGATCAAGATGCTGCGGAAGTCGCAAAACGGTTGTTAGATTATGGGGTGCACCCCCCTACTACTAAATGGCCCCTGATAGTCCCTCAAGCATTGTTGGTAGAGCCCACAGAATCTGAAAACAAATCAACTTTGGATCAAATTGCAGCTTCATTCAATGCAGTTCTAAATGAAGACCACTCTACGCTAAAATCTGCCCCAAATTCAACGGCATCGGCAAGAATTGATCAAACTACTGCAGCCAGATCTCCCATTCTATCGTGGCACGCCCTCGATCCATCTTTATGAGTGATTTCACTTCAATTTTTTCCCGATATGAACCTCTCCTTGAAAACCATTCTCAATTCTTAGACGTGTGCAACACACCCCTCCCTTATGTCGTTAGGGTAAATACAATTAAAACAACGATCCAAAAATCGATTGACATTTTTTCCGACCTATCCATCGATGTCATTCCTTGTAAATGGAACCCTCTTCTTTTTCAGATAGATACCACTTCTCCTGGTAATACTCTGCCTTACTTACTTGGGTGGATTCATGGGCAAGAAGAAGTGTCTTCATTACCACCTCTTGTCCTCAATCCTTCTCCTGGAGATAGAATCTGGGACGCCTGTGCATCTCCTGGATCTAAAACCTCACAATTAGCAGCTTTAATGGATGATACGGGTCTCATAGTCGCAAACGATTCCAACCTACGACGAATGCCCGCATTAAGATCAAATCTTGAAAGATTGGGGGTTACCATCACTGCAGTTACTCATTCAGACGCGAGACATTTTTCCTTAAAACCATTTGACTTCACAGTTTTTGATTCCGCCCTAGTCGATGCCCCTTGTTCTGGAGAGGGGACTATACGGAAAAATCCTAGTGCCCTACGAAAATGGTCACTTGAAAAACTATTTTCTCTGCAAAAACTACAACTTTCCATTTTAAGAAGGGCAGTCAATGTAGTCAAGAGTGGGGGAACTATTGTTTACTCAACATGCACCTTTTCTCCTGAAGAAAATGAACTAGTCATTGATAAAATCCTCTCGGAAGGGAATTGCACCCTTGTACCTTTTGATCTGCCCCTTGTCTCCTCTCCCGGGGTGACCGAATGGGATGGGATTCAATTGGACTCCTCACTCCACCTTTGCAAACGAATCTGGCCAAATCAAAATAATACTGGGGGCTTTTTCATAGCAAAACTGGAGGTAAAATGAATTCTACAAATATCACTTTTAATTTATTACCTTTTGATACATCCCACGAACAAAACCAATCTACAATCACAAGGATGGAACTTCTAGAATTTTGGAACAATAGATTTGGAATTCCCTCCGAAATATTCAAAGAATACACTTTCTGGGAGAAAGGATCTGGAAAAATATGGGCTTTCAAGGGCAATTTACCACAAGAAACTGAAATAGAAGCACTAGGAATTCGATTTACCACTACCAACCAAAAAAGTTGGAAACCCACAACAAATGCTGCACAAAAATTTGGCCATCATGCTCACAAAAATGTTTTATCGTTGCCCTTTGATCAGATCTTAAAATTTGTCCAGGGGGATTCTTTACACATAGATTGGAATGGCGAATCTGGATATGTCATAGTACGTGGAAATTTATCAAACCATGCTATCCAAATAGGAGTTGGTTTGTATTCTAATGGGATCCTCCATTCCCAGATACCCAAAAGTAGACAATTACATCTCTCCTAATTTTTCAGTCTATTCTATGAACATTTTCAGATCTCCTCCCTTTTCAAAATCCTCGAAAGAAATCTCAAAAACGATATTATTCTCCACCTTTTCATTTGGTCCAATTTCTATCACCTCTGATTTTTGCTCCTTGGCTCCCTCTACCTCTACTACTATAACCAACTTACCAACCCTGGGGGCCCTCCCCTCATTTACTACTACTGTATCCACCCTGAGTTTTCCTTCAGACGTGGCGTTTATCCCGAAATCCTGAACTCTGACTAATTCCTTCACTCGACGATCTGAGGTAGGTGCACTCCTGATCTCATCCCCATCTTGCGATTCCATACAACCCACTAGTACTATTGGGGAAATCAACACTTTCGAGAGAAACAATCGTCTTTTCATTTCTACCACCTCAATGCTCCCCAGTAAAATTAACCTTAAGGAATTTCTGTCACAATATCTTTATAATTCCACAACACCTCTTATTCCATATGTCAAATCCTTCCGAACAAGACTCAAAAAATGATTCCAAAATGGATGGAGGAAACTTAGACAATACTCAAGAATCAAGTACAGAATCTGAGATAAGCATTTTATCATCTTCACTCAATACAATATTGCAAAATAATTTTAAATACGACTTGGAAGATCTTGATTTCCCCTCATCAAATAACGCAAAACTAGATCTGATTGTGGTTGAATTAACACAACAGCAGGATCGCATGATTGAACTCGAATCTATGCTCAAACGTGCCCATGCCGATCATCAAAATTATAAAAAAAGAAAACAAAGTCAATACGAATCTGAGAAACTCAGATCCATCGAAGGAATTTTGTTTAGACTATTTGATTTACGCGAAAGTTTGGCTCTCCTCTCTGAACAATGTCAAAGTGAAAATTCCAGCTCAAGCATTGAAGCAATATTGGCACATTTAGATTCCACCATATCCTCTTCTAATGTCTCTCCTATACTCCCCTCTCCTGGAGATAAAGTGGATCCTCACATCCACGAAGTTTTCTCTAGTGTTGAGGGATCTCAACCTCCTGGAACTATTGAATTTATCCATCGGATTGGATATTCTTCTGGTTCAAAAATTCTGAGACCCGCTCAAGTTTCTATTAGCTCCGATTCTTCTGAAGTTCAGTAAATTAGTAACCTTTAATGGGTTAACAATATTATTCTCTCCCACATGACTAGTAGTAAAATCATTGGCATTGATTTAGGAACCACTAATTCTGCGTTCGCGGTAATGGAATCTGGAGATCCTGAAATCATAGTAAATGCAGAAGGAGACCGAACTACGCCTTCTATTGTCTCTTTTACTTCAAAAACGGAAAGACTTGTTGGGAGACCTGCAAAAAACCAAGCAATCCAAAACCCCGAACGAACTATCCGCTCGATAAAACGCCACATGGGTGAGGAAAATTACACCGTTTCTATCGATAAGAAAGATTATTCACCAGAACAAATTTCTGCGATAATCTTGCAAAAAATAAAACGTGATGCAGAGGACTATCTAGGCGAACCTGTGACTCGGGCAGTGATAACTGTACCTGCTTATTTTAACGATGCACAACGCCAAGCAACGAAGAACGCCGGAGAAATAGCTGGCTTTACAGTTGAGAGGATAATCAACGAACCTACTGCCGCTGCGATGTCTTATGGGATCGGAGACTCCGAAGACAAAACAATCCTAGTCTTCGATTTAGGGGGTGGGACTTTCGATGTCTCCATTCTCGAACTAGGAGGTGGAGTCTATGAGGTTTTGGCGACCAATGGCGATTCCAATCTAGGCGGTGATGATTGGGATGAAGTTTTGATATCTCATATGGCAAATGAATTCCAAAACTCACATGGGGTCGATCTAACGAAGGACCTTCAGGCACTCCAGCGCCTAAAGGAGGCTGCGGAAAATGCTAAAATAGAACTTTCGAGTGCTATAGAAACAACAATTAATTTGCCCTATGTGACAGCAACCGATTCCGGTCCTCTTCACCTCGAACAAAAAATAACAAGATCTACTTTTGAATCACTAACCAAAGATCTCCTTGAAAAAACTTCTATACCAATACAAACGGCATTGAAAGATGCAAATTGCTCTGCCTCCGACATCGACGAAGTAATTCTAGTTGGTGGATCAACTAGGATTCCCAATGTGCAGGAAAAGGTGATTTCTATACTTGGGAAGGAACCCCGAAAAAATATCAATCCAGATGAATCTATTGCATTAGGCGCTGCAATTCAAGGTGGGGTCCTTTCCGGTGACATTCAGGATATCGTCCTACTCGATGTCACTCCTTTGTCTCTTGGCATTGAAGTCAAAGGCGGCCTCTTCGAACGGCTAATCATGCGTAATACTACCATTCCCACTGAAGAATCAAAAGTATTCACAACAGCAGCAAATAACCAGCCATCTGTTCACATTAAAGTTTCCCAAGGCGAACGAGAACTCGCAGAAAAAAATGAACTTTTAGGCGATTTTGAACTTTCTGGAATTCCTCCTGCTCCTGCTGGAATTCCTCAAATTGAAGTTACCTTCAAATTAGATGCAAATGGAATTACCCATGTGTCTGCCGAAGACAAAGGGTCTGGTACTAAAGAATCTATCACCATTGCCGGAGGATCTGGACTTTCCGAAGATGAAATAGAACGAATGAAGAAAGAAGCAGAAGAACACGCCGAAGAAGATCAACAACGACGTGCCCTCGTGGAATCTAGAAATAATGCAGAATCGGCTCTAAACCAAGCCAAAAATTTACTCGAGGAACACAAAGAACATGTAGATGAAGCCCTCAAAAATGAAATAGAATCTGCAATGTCTGACTTAGAATCCACTTTACAAAACGAAGGGTCTTCGGCAGACGAAATAACAACCTCACTCGAGAACTTATCAACCAAACTTCAAGAAATTGGAAAACGAATATATGAGGAAAATAATTCCAATTCCACCCCTCCTGAAGATCCTGTAGAGGAATCCATTGATGCAGAATTTGAAGATTTAGAAGAATAACTTTCCTGGTAGTTAAATAATTCCTCCTCCTATTCAGTTTTGTTTATGAGTGAGAGTTTTTACGATATTCTCGATATCGATCGAAATGCTACTACTCCCGAAATCAAACAAGCCTATCGTAAAAAAGCCGCCCAGCACCACCCTGATGTTTCTAACGATCCAAATGCGGAAGAAAAATTCAAAAACATAAAGAGAGCAAAGGACGTTCTAACCGATCCATCTCTTCGAAAAACCTATGACCAAATCGGCCATTCTCAATTTGAACAAGCCCAAAAACAAGGGGGTTTCTCAAATACCCATTTTAGCGGAGATCCTAGTGATTTCTTTACCAATTCCAATTTTTCTACTTCTGGATTTGGAAACCTCTTCGAAACTTTTTTTGGAGGAACATCTCGATCTACCCCTCGGCGTGGAAAAACTCTCACAACATCTCTTGAAGTAGATTTAGAAGATGCGTATTCTGGAGTAACCAAAACCATACGTTTCACTCGTCCTGAATCTTGCACAAAGTGCAATGGAACTGGTCACCCCTCTGATGCAAAAACTACTAACTGTTCTACTTGCAATGGCGCCGGAACTGTCACTCGTACAAGCTCTACTCTGTTCGGTCAGATCCAACAGGTAACCACTTGCCCCACTTGCAACGGAGATTGCGTGTCTTATTCCAAAAAATGCAATTCATGTTCTGGATCGGGAACTTCAATAAATAAGACGGAAATTCCATTTCAAGTCCCCCCCGGAGTTTTGGATTGGACCACTTTCCTCTATGAAGGGGAAGGTGCCGCATTAAAAAATGGTACCAATGGAGATCTTAAAGTAACAATTTCCATCAAACCACACCCCGAGTTTAAACGTGAAGGTTCTCATATCTATTACTCTTGTGAAATACCCTTCCAAAGTGCAGTTTTTGGAACTAAGGTAAACGTACCAACTATAGGCGGATCTTCTGAATTAACTATCCCACCCGGAACTCAAAGCGGAGACATTTTTACATTAAGTGGTAGCGGAATGCCCCAACAAGGTAGGAAAAAATCTTTCGGCGATCAAATAGTCAAAGTACAAATACCAACTCCTCATCCTTCCTCCCTCACCAGCGAACAGAAAAAAGCACTCAAATCCTTCGAAAAATCCACCGAGACTAGCACAAAAGCTGGAATTTTTGATAAATTCAAAGAACTATAGTTCTATATCCGTACTTTTACAGACCGTTCCAAATTTAGCTTCCACATTTTTCTCAGTCAATTTTTGTAACTCTGGCAAATCTGTACTTGAACAGTCTGAAAGTAATGTCACATCATACCCATTATCATAAGCATCATATAATGTGGTGGCAACACAAACATTAGTTGCACAACCTGCAAACAAAGTATCTGTGATGCCATTACTCCTCAAATAATCATCTAGATCTGTATTATGAAATCCACTATATCGATGTTTGATAACCACTATGTCCTCTTCTCCAACTTCTAATTCTGGTGCAAACTCCGCCCCTTCCGTTCCTGGCCTACAGAACCACTTCCCAATCCTTTCATATTTTTCAAATAAAGGCCTAGACACAGTTTTTTCGCTATGTATGGCCCCTACAAATATCGGCGTCCTACCCGATTCTCTATATTTTTTAAGAAACTTCACAGTCGCATCTATTGCAGGTTGGTGAATTGGATCTTCTACAAACCTCTCCTCTTCATCTGAATACTTTTTGCAAAAATCTAGTTGAAAATCAACAATAACAAGAGCTGGGTCACTTAACATATTACTCCTCCAACTCTTTTTGGGCCCAACTCTGATTATCTTTCCGATCAACTCTCGCTACAAATACTTTTTGCATTCGGACTACAATGATATTTCATGTACGTCCGAGCAGCTAAGAATCGTGATGAACTTTGGCTTCTTGATCAGATAGAGTCCCTCTCTGCGGACGATGTCGCTTTTCGTTCTAGAGATTACGTAATCTCAATAGATTCCGACAAAAATTCTCGATTAGGATTCGGACGCAATCGCATTCACAAAGAGCACGATGAAGAAGATTTCTGTGAAATAACTAGTATCTGTATCTTGGATGATTCCCAAAAAGAATCTATACTCGCCCAAATTTTTGAGAGATTAACCAAAAACGCTCAGAAAGAGGGTTTCGACGAATCCTATTTCTTCACAAAACCGACCGGATATCTATCCCAACTAGGATTTGACACCGTCGAAGAACTTGAGCTCTCTCCGCCCATCCAACATAGACTGTCTGAAAAACGGGATACAATCTCCCCAAAAGCCGTACCCCTTTTGCTTAAATTTGAATCATTCAAAATACCTCCTCATATCCAGGCAACTTTTGATTCTCCCAAATCCAATGTCCCTCCCACTCCTAAATTAACCCCCGAAGATTTTGGAATAAACCCTGAAAAAACTAGTTATAAATATTCTACTAGGAAATAAAAATTCAATCGCCCGAAATCCCTTCCATCCTCCGTCTCTAAAACAAGACGTTTGCAGAAATTTTTGAAAATTATGTCAAACTCCATCGATGTCTGAATTTGGGGTGTAAAGTTTCACTTATTTTGTCGAAACGTTACAGAAGCTTTTTGTTTTACCCATGCACATTTCCGTCAATGATCGACGATCTAAACTGGGCCATCGGGGGCGAGGCCGGCCACGGGATCGATTCCACTGGGAAAATTTTCGCACAAGCACTTTCTAGAGCCGGGCGTCACGTTTTTACATCAAAAGTTTTTGCATCTCGTATACGAGGTGGCTATACTTCTTATAAAATAAGAACTGCGCTGGTACCTGTCCAAAGTGTTGTTGATCGCATGGATGTTCTAGTTGCACTCACCAAACGAACAGTCGAAGAAAATTTGAGCCAATTACACGACAAATCTCTAATCATTTACGATGGAGAACGGACCATGATGAAAGATTTCGAACCACCTGGAAATATAACCAGCCTAAACGTACCACTTCAGAGATTGGCAGAAGAAGCTGGGGGTGCAATTATGAGGAATATAGTCGCTCTTGGAGCCACTTGCGCCGCAACTAATTTTCCAATCTCCAATCTGGATGAGTCTCTAGAAAAACAGTTTTCCCGAAAAGGATCTGATCTCGTTGAGAATAATAAGAAAGCTGCATTACTAGGTCATAACTATATCCTTGAAAATTACAATCCTAGTGATTTTGGATACATATTAGAGTGCACCGATTCAACATACGTTCTACTCAATGGAGATGAAGCTATAGGGATGGGTGCAATAGCTGCAGGGTGCCGTTTGTATGCGGGTTATCCCATTACTCCTGCCACTGCAGTAATGAACTATATAAAAGGTAGAATCGAACACTTTGGTGGTCATGTAATCCAGGCAGAAGACGAACTATCTGCAATTAACATTGCTTTGGGTGCTGCTAGAACTGGTGCACGGGCAATGACTGCAACATCTGGCCCCGGAATTGATCTCATGACCGAAACCTTTGGCTTGGTATCTATGACCGAAACCCCTCTTGTTATTTGCAACGTTATGCGGGCCGGACCTTCTACTGGAATGCCCACTAAACAAGAACAAGGGGATTTAAACACCATGTTGTATGGTGGCCATAGTGAATGCGAGCGATTCATCCTTGCCCCCACTACTGTTGCAGAATGTTTTCATAAAACAGTCGAAGCATTCAACCTAGCTGAGAAATACAATACCCCTGTATATTTGGCAGGAGATCTATCCCTCGCAATAACCGACCAAACTTATTCTCCGGACGAATTTGACATCACGTCTACCAAACGCGAACGTGGCTTATTTCTCACCGAAACCTCCGAACTAGAGCCTTGGTGCAACCCACAGGGACAATTCAAACCCCATGCCGATACTGAAGACGGTGTGAGTCCCCGAACATTACCTGGACTTGAAGGTGGAATCCATATGGTAACTGGACTCGAACACGACGAACTAGGACGCAGAACTGAGCACCCACCTACTCGGGAAAAACAAGTCCAAAAAAGAAGACGAAAAGTAGAAACTGCAATCAAACAAGAGAATTTCGACTACCGCGAGTTTGGTTCTCCCGATTCCGACATTTTGGTCATTTCTTGGGGTTCGAACGAAGGGGCAATATTGGAAGCAATAGGTCAGCTAGAACAAAAAATTAGATTCCTTTCTTTTCCTTATGTGTTCCCGCGGCCTGACATATCTGAAGCGATCCAAAATGCTTCCATGGTGTTTGTTATAGAATGCAATGCAAGTGGTCAATTTGCAACTCTTCTGGAGCACGATTCCCTCTCTCGTGTTACAAGAATACTAAAATATGATGGGATACGCTTCTCTGCAGACGAAATTGCAAAGGAGCTTAATTCTTATTTACTTCCCGAGGAGGTCGTGTTAAAATGAGTACTGGTGCAAATTTCGCAGATTTCAAATCCGATAAAAAACCGACTTGGTGTCCTGGATGTGGTGATTTCGGAACTATGAATGGAATACTAAAAGCCCTCTCGAACACCGGAGCTTCCCCTGAAAATACATTTTTTGTTGCAGGAATAGGATGTTCCGGAAAAATTGGAACTTACGTCCGAACTTATTCAATTCATGGTGTGCATGGCAGGGCCCTCCCAGTTGGTTGTGGGGCAAAAATAGCTAATCCAAATCTAGAAGTCATGGTAGCAGGAGGCGACGGCGACGGCTTTTCGATTGGAGCTGCCCATTTTATTCATGCCGTACGTAGGAACGTAAACATGACTTATGTTGTGATGGATAACCGTATCTATGGATTGACAAAGGGACAATATTCGCCTACAAGTGGGACCGATCTTAAAACAAAGACAAGTCCGAGTGGGACTCATATGCCGCCCCTGGATCCTCTCGCTTTGGCATTGTCCTCTCAAGGAACATTCATAGCACAGGCATTTTCTTCTGATTTAAAGCGACTCGTCGAAATCGTAGAAGCAGCGATAAATCACAATGGATTTGCATTTGTCAACGTTTTCAGTCCGTGTGTTACTTACAATAAGGTGGATACTTATCAATATTTCCGAGAAGCACTTGTCGATGTTAATGACATTGGTCATGATCCTACTGACTATGAGGCCGCGAAAAAACTAATTCTTGATAGTGAAACAGAATACCAAGGGATACTATATCAGAATCCAAACTCAGTTTCTTATGAAGAATCCCACGGTCTAGATTCTCCACTGTGGGATATCTCCGAAAATCCACCCGAAGATATCCTGAATTTACTCCGCGAATTCTACTAACTATAGTCCTTTCAGTATACTACTTTTTTCACCCAATTTTCTTCTTATATGTGTAACTTTCCCTCTCGTGCAGATCCCATGCATTTTTAACTTCTCCTAACAACACTTTTCCATGGGCGTTCAATCGTATGATATTATTGTAGTTGGAGGGGGCACTGCTGGTTCTTTTGCAGCTGCTACAGCTGCTAGAGAAGGATATTCAGTTGCTGTGCTGGAACGAAAAACAGTCAAAGAAGCTGGGAATATAGCCTGTGGGGATGCAGTCAAAGGCAAGAGTACTTTTCCTGATGTAATCAATCTAGAGCGACTCGCAAAGGAATCTTTTACCAACAAGAATATTCAGCGAGCAGTTTTTGAAAATCCAGCATCCGGGCAATCAATTAATATCCCTTTCGGCGAAACAAAAGGGACAATCCTTGATAGATATGCATACGGTCAGGTATTGCTAGATGAAGTAAAATTATCAGGGGCAGAAATTCACTATGATACTGTGATTCAAGACGTTGTCCAAAATGGGCAAGTCACAGGGGTCACTGGAATCTGTAAGGGAAAACCCGTTTCTTACCAGGCACCTATCACGATTGACACTGGTGGTTCCATGTCTCTTCTTCAAGATAAAACGGATTTTTCTGGAACCACTTTTGATACGAATGTTTCATATAGACAATTTTGCTCTGCCTACCGGGAAGTCATCGAATTACCCAATCCAGTAGACTGGCACGATGCTATCATCTTCAAACCCACCACTGAGTTAGGATATCTTTGGTATTTCCCACGGACACCAACTGTGATTAATGTGGGTGTGGGATTCCAAATGAATAAACCTCCTATGGAGCTTGTTAAAGCAGTTCAGGATGACATCCGAGCACATCCCGATTTCAAAGATTGCACTGTAGTTGACAAGTTAGGAGCTGCACTTCCCACCCGAAGGCCATTCGATTCCGCAGTTGCTCCTGGTTTCATAGCCGCAGGAGATTCTGCTGGCCATGTAAATCCAACCACTGGTGGTGGCATCGGAGCAGCAGCAACCTCTGGACACTTCGCTGCACAAACTGCAATGAATGCCATTGAGTCCGATGATGTAAGTGAATCCTCTCTTTGGGACTACAATGTTAAAGTGATGGAATCTTTTGGCAAGCGATACGCCGCAATGGATTTATATAATATTTGGGGCGGTGCACATGAGGTTTCTGAACTAACAGATGTCATTTCTTGTATCCCTGGACAACAACTCGTCGATATCATGAGCAAACATGGAAGCACAACCATGGGCCTCTGGGTTAAATTCAAAACATTAACAAAATCCTTCCGGCACTGGGGTCTCTTGTTCGAACTTTATAGAATAAATAGAGAAGCAGGACGACTCAAGGAACACTACGATGTCTATCCTTCATCGCCTAATGGGTTCGATTCATGGAAACGTGAAAGAGATCTAATTATGGATTCTGTCTATTCTATTTGCAATGCCGAACCAAAGTATTAAGGGCCTTTTCTCCGTCTTAGCATCACAAAGACATGGACACATCCGATCCAACAATTATCCTTCCTCGAAAAAAAGGCCTACCTGTGTTGGGACTAGGCACTTGGAAGATGTCTGGCCCATCTTGCTCGGAAACTATCAAGTTCGCCCTCGAAATAGGGTACCGTCATATCGATACTGCCCAGACTTATGGCAACGAAATAGATGTTGGTAATGGTATCTCTGAGGCCGAAATAGTTCGAGATGAGTTATTCATCGCAACAAAACTTCACACTGATAATCTCTCATATAAGGGCGTTATGAATGCAGCAGAGTATAGTGTGGATAGATTACAAACAGAATACTTGGATCTTCTCTATATACATTGGCCCTCTGGAACCTATGACCCCGAGGACACTCTAGCTGGATTTGCAGATCTTCGAGACGACGGTGTTATCTCCCACGTCGGAGTCAGCAATTTCGAACAACAACAGTTAGACATAGCCTTGAAGGAATGTGACGCCCCGATATTCGCAAACCAAATTGAAATGCATCCCTTTCTACATCAGGACTCGCTGCGTGCCCATTGCGAGTCAAATGACATCCTTGTCGTGGCATATTCTCCAATTGCCAGAGGAGCAATTTTTGACTCCCCTGAACTGGAAGCAATATCTAAAAAACATGGGGTCACTGAGGCAGAAGTAAGTCTATCTTGGATTCAAGAAAAAGGCGCGATCCCTATACCTAAAGCCTCCTCAGAAAACCATATCAAAAAAAATATAGAATCATTCCCCATAACACTCTCTATAGAAGATATCAACGTGATTGATTCCATTACTCATGAAGAACGTCAGGTAGACCCAGAATTCGCCCCTTGGAACCTCTAATTTTCCCCATTTATTCACTACATATATCCTAAATCCCTAAGGCGCTGCATGATGCCCTCCTTATCTTGTGCCCGCCCTTGCCTTTCTGGTGTTTCTTCTAGATCTTGCAACCATGCGGGTTTATTTTCTGATTTCATAGATCCCTTTTCTGTACCCAATGATCTAAATCCTTCAAAATATTTTGGACCGACCGGAACATCTTCTATAGAAATCCCATCCGGAAAATCATTATAATCCGCCGGAATATGGCCAACAGGATATTTTTCCACCGAATCTGGGACAACATATTTCCAAATAGCATCCCACAAATTCCTTTCATCAAATTGTAAAATAGGGTGGATTCTGTCATGAGGTGGGTATTTCTCCAAATCGTGACGCGGGCTAAAAAAAGTCTCATCCGATCTAGCCTCTTGTTCATCCCATCTGACTCCTGAGAAAATCCCATCAAATCCATTTTGTATAATCGTTTCGTTGAGAACTGCGGTTTTTAACAAGTGATTTCCCACAAATGAATCTGGATCTACGATTACGCTCTTTTCTTTATACCCCAACTTTTGTATTTCCTTCCGATTCGCGTCATTGAGATCTTCAATTTTTATCTCTTTACTCCCTCTTTTCCTAAGCCTGGCAATATCTTCATTTTGAGCTTTAATTAAATCTAAATTCCATATTCTTGCCCACCTGTCTACAAATTTTATAATCTCTGAAAAGTGTGCAAAATGATCAAGAAACACTACCGGAGGCACTTCTTCTCCCTTCTCACGAGCAACTTCTCTTATCACATAAAGTAGTAGGGTGGAATCTTTTCCCCCTGTCCACATAATTGCTGGAGATTCATATTGCTCTAGGCCGTCGCTCACTACTTGGATGGATTTTTCTAGTTTATGTTCAAGACCCTGGTAATCCTTTGCAGACTGGCCCTTTCCATCCGTATAATCAACTTTAACGTAGTTTGGAAACTCAACAACCATTCTCTAACGCATATATTTGTCTCAACGAACACAAATCCCTTTTGTATCTCACCTCAATTTATGTACTTGTTGTCTCTCCAATTGACACCGTTTTCTATATCTACGTCTTTTCTCTCTTCAGTAATTTTTATTACCGCCGGTTTCACCTCACCTTCTGTAATCTTCACAACTTTTAATTGGCCATCTTCAATAAATATCGCCTCAAGTGATCCTTTACTCCCTCTCTCTGCAATCTCACACAAAACCTGAAACATTTGGTACTGAAAAGCAGTATTCTGCAATATGGCATCCAATTCTCCTTTAAATGTGGCTATTTCTATAATGTCCATGGGGCGCTCTTGATCAGGTTCAAGAGCTTCTATCTCTTCTTCTGTTAGCTCTTTTAGCAACTTCAATTCAGTTACTGTTCCCTTTATGACTGCAGTGGGTGTGTATTTCCCAAGATCTGAATCTTCCACTACTGCAGATATGATCAAAGTGTTACTCCTTCTTTTTATATCTGCACTATCCAACCCCTCCGGGGGATTCAAATTTTTTATATGATCTTCTACTTCCGACAAAGGAATTTCTAGAGTAGAATGCAGGTAGTATACCTTATTCTCCATAATTCCCTCCCCAATCTCCAAGATTATTCATGTCTCCTATAGAACCCGCTTGGATATAGTATTGCCCTTATCTATTTTTTAGTTTTAATGCTATTTTTGCCCAATTTCTTTCAATTGGTTCACAACATCTTTCAGTGGAGTCACGTCTGCATATTTCATGTCCATATCAAATAAAGAAGCCTCATTAGCAAATGTGGACCTATCCGCCACACATTCAATCGGGATTATAATTCTAAAATTACTAGAGTGCCCATCTACCACTGTGGCCCTCACGCACCCCGATGTCGTCATCCCCGTCACAATCACTGTGTCAATTCCTCTATTGTGTAAAAGCATCGCCAAGTGTGTATCAAAAAATGCACTTGCTCTCGGTTTGTCTAGTACAATTTCCTCTTTCAATGGGGTCAATTTTTCGTTAATATTTTGCCCTTTTGACTCTTTCTTTTCAACTGAACTCCTCGCACCCGGGCGTTTTGTAGCACCCGGATATCCTTCGGGAAAGTTTCTAGATGGTTTTACATAATACACTGGGACATTGGCACCTCTGGCTGCCTCAATTAATTTCTTATTCGCATCAACAGCGGCAGAACCTGTATCCTCTCTACCAACTCCATAATCTCCAGTAGTAAATTCGTCTGTCATATCCACGATTAATATTGCAGCCGATTTACCCCACCCAACTCTGTTCCCATATCCCGCTTTTCTAAAATATTCTAAATCACCTTCTGGAATAATGTCCGGAATGTATGAATTTTCAAGTGACATACTTATTTTTCACGTGGTTACGGTTAAAATCTGTCGAACAATTCCATTTCTCAAATGGCAATCGTGATACGCTCTGTCTCCCTAACTCTCTCATGAGTACTAAACCCAAAATACACATCCTCGGAACTGGGGGTACTATTGCCAATATCACTGGAAATTACATATCATCGGCAGACTTTGTCCCTATAGATGCCCTTCTCGATTTAGCACCCGACGAAGTAACTTCACATGGCGAATTGTCTTTGGCAGAAATAACCCACCTTAACAGTGGCGCACTGACCCCTGAAGTTTGGTTCGATCTCCACGATGAAATTATGCAAAGATCCTCTTCGAACAATCCTCCCGATGGTTTCGTGATCACACATGGGTCTAATACCTCTGAAGAAACAGCTTACTTTTTAAATCTAGTTTTGAAAACCGAAATTCCTGTTATTGTCACTGCAGCTCAGCGAAATATAGGGAAGCTAGGGTCTGAGGGATTCAAAAATTTATACGATTCCATCCGTGTAGCTTCTTCTCCAGATTCAGTAGGAAAAGGAGTTCTTTTCGTTGCAAATGAGGAAATTCACCATGCCCGGGATGTGACAAAACTTGCAGCCAGCCGGCCCGATGCATGGAGATCTCCCAATTTCGGCCGTCTAGGTGATATTTTCGACGAAGTTCGTTTCTATCGCACCTCCACTCGAGCCTCCACAGTAAAAACCGAATTCGATATTTCCGATTACACTACGTCAGATTTCCCTTTGTTGGATGTCCAGATAGTTTATTCATCCTTTTCGGACGATGGAACGATGGTTCGAGCAGCAGTAGATTCAGGAGCAAAAGGCATTGTTTGTGCTGCATTTCCCACTTGCAGCCCTGCCTGGCCTGACAACCACCCTACTCAAGGAGATGCCCTAATCGAAGCTACAAAAAAAGATATACCAGTTGTACTATGCAATCGTGGAACTTCTGGTTTTAAACCAGTAAAAGAACCCTTCTTAAATGGTGGAACTCTCCGGCCTCAAAAAGCACGTATACTATTGGCATTAGCATTGATGAAAACTAATGACCCTCAGGAACTACAACGAATCTTCAATTCTTATTGAACATATTTTGGGACGTTCCTTTTTATTTATAGATTCGATCTCCGGAAGTCTAAAGATCCAAACATCCCATCGTACTGACATATGACCAACGAACCTATTGATCTCAGGAGGGCACATGAGCGTTAAGTTTGAACAAATAGAGGTTTCTTCACACGATTTTGAACAAATGAAGGAGTTCGTTTATAAACAGTTAATCTCCAGTACCGAACACGATGCCGATGGAAATAGAATGAGGTGGTATCCTTGGCACTCTGCAGATTATCGTTTCATCCATACTCTAAATGTCGTTTCAATCTCTACAAAAATAGCACAAAAAGAAGGTGCAAACATAGATCGTGTTCGGATTTCTGCTCTGTTCCACGATATTGCAAAATTCTCTTCGCCTCAAAAGACTCATGCCCAAGATGGTGCAGATCTCGCCAGAGATTATCTACAAAATAATTTTGATTATCCTGATTTTTTTCTCGATGACATTCACAAAATAATTTCCAATCACATTTACGAAGGCGACTTATCCACTCTATCCCTCGAAGAAAGATGCTTGATCGAAGCCGATATGATTGATAAAATTGGTGCTAATGGATCTGCACTTCTAATCCTAAGAATGGGTTATGATTCTCGCCCCTCTTCTCATACTTCCGATACACTACAAAAAGTCATCACCCGCGGAAAAGATACATTATCTAAAATCACAAGTGACACTGCATACTCCATCGCATACCAACGAGTCCAACGGGCGACATGGTTAAAAGAATGGATCGATGAAGAAACCCCTGGGGCATTTGAGCTATCCAATAAATAACATTGACATCGATTTCGCTAAAAATACTCCGCCAAACACGGCTAGTATCCCTGAGCTAGCCAACGAAATCACTCGGAAAATCTGTTCATTTTTCTCCCCGGCTATTATCAATACAGTTGGAAACACCAAAATCCATATGGATATGCCAACAAATATTCCTATAATTACCTCTATACTCTGTAATTGGATCTCCCACCCTGTAATTCCCACGACCATTCCTGCCACTGTTTCTATCCCTTCATTCTGGAATAATGCCGCAGACATTCCTGCCCAGAAAGCCACTTGCCATGGATTTGTTATTCCCAATCCTAGTGCCTTTAAAAACCCATTTCTATCATTCGTCTTCACTTCCCATTCGATTTTATTCCTACCATCTCGAAATAGCCTATATGCAAAAACTAGCATAACCACTCCTCCGATCCCTATCAGTGCTCCTTGCAACCACTCTCTCGAAGTTATAATTGTAATCACCCCCATGTAAGCCAACAAAAGTAGAACCATATCTGACACCATTGCGCCAAAACCAGTCTGAACTCCTGCATTCCACCCTTTGTTTATACTTTCATCAGCAATTATTGCGTTCATTGGACCCGGGGGCGCAGCTAGAACTAATCCAAATAATATTCCTACTATTATTCCCCCTATCATCCTCTCCCACCTTCTTCAAATTTTTTTAACGTGTATGGACATTGATACCTCTTTTGGTAAGCTATGGCTCCCTTTCTCATTGCTCACCGTAATCATTCCAAACGGGGCCACTGATTCAACTTTCACTTTTTCTCCTGGTTTTATCCCTATCTCTGCTAGATATTGCAATTCTTCACTATCTCTAGTGCGTGGAGAATTCTCAGATCCGATGTAGTTCTCCTTCACCCTCTCTATCATTACCAGGTCTCCAGAAATGTGTTCTCCCAATTTTGTAGTCTCATCTTTGGCAATTGATGCCAGATCTGCACTTGGTATTGGCGCACCATAAAGGCCGTATTTTGGATTCCCAAGCGCATTCGCAATCCTGCGCTCCAATTCCTCCGAGATGTGATGTTCCAATACATCTGCTTCTTCATGCACCTCTGACCAATCATAACCTAGAAACTCCACAAGGTATGTTTCTATCAGTCTATGGTGGCGTAATATTTCTAGTGCAATCGCTTCCCCTTTCTTGGTAAGAGTTGCACCTTTATATTTTTCATATTTTATAAATTTCTTTTCCCCCAGTTTGACCAGCATACTTGTTACAGTTGGTGCACTCACTCTCATTTTCTCGGCAACCTCCGAAGTCGATACAGATTCTCCACTTTCCCGATTAATTAGATAAATACTTTTTAAATAATCTTGCATCGATTCGCTAGCTTCTTCCCGCATTACTTATATTTATTAGACCTATCTAAACATATATTTTTTGGTACTTCTAAATCTATAATATAAATCGTCTAATTTCTCACAAACAATAAACTTCTTTCACTTAATTAGATCAAAGGAGTTGGATTTTTATCTCCCTGGTAATGCTCTTCTGTGTAATATTTCAACCAAGCTTCTCCATTAAGGAAGTTCTCTGGAATATCTTCTTCTAGAGAATCCGCGCTTATCTTTACCCAACCTTCACCCTCCTCTGATCTCCATGAATACGAAGTTTTCCCAAGAGCTATGTATACTTCACTTTTCTCTGGTTTGGATTCTCTAAGTTGGAATATGGCCGCCGACAGTGTAGTTTCATCATTATAATCGTTCTCTTGGTACCTGCAGATAGAATTCAATCCCGGACCATTTTTATGATCTATTGACAAATCCCTCATAGTTTCCACCGTGACGTTGCCCTCATTTTTCTCCAGCATTTCCATAACTCTCTCATACCTGCAATAGCTCGAAGGTATTTCCGATCTAGGACGTGCCAAGTGACTTAAAATTTCAAATTTATTTGCTCGACCTGTTACTCCATTTTCAATCCATTCTGCAGCAAGATGCGTAAACTCACCTTCAAGTATGACTGCTCTCTTCGCATCAGCAATATCAATACTACCTGGGGAAGACATAGGGTCTGAAAATAGCAATGGGGTAATAACTTGTGCCGCCTCTATTGCCGTACTTCCTTGAATCAATCCCTGTCTCATAAATTCACCCCTCGATGCAGCCGCCCACTCTTTCGCACTTTTCCCCTCTTCGTCAAATGTAATGGTGCGTGATATGTTTGATCCGATTGCAACACCTTTGTCATTTATTCCCATTTTTACAGCAGTCGAACCTGCAGCAGCAACCATCAACACATTATTTCCCTCTTCGTGTTCTTCTACTCTGATCACATTCACTTGCTGATTCTCATAGCAGTTTTCTCCAGTAAACTCACTGGAACCCTTTTTATCAGATTGCTTAAAGAAAATGGTTTCTCCAGTCGCCGAGGCGTTTCCTGCAGCAATAGCAACAGTACATCCATCTGGAGTGATGTTCTCCTCAAACAAGTTGAATGCCAACAGATCCATATACGGAACTGAAGCTGACCTTGCCATACTTTTAATTTCCATCTTGGTTAGGTCTGGCAACCTGTGGGAATTTTCCCGAACCGCGGCATATATATCTTCTCTGTAAATCTCTCTGTCTCTTGCAGAAACCCAGAAATTCTTCAGATTTTGCCCAATGGCCCATTTGAGCATTTCTCCCCTTTTTTCTCCTTTCTTTACAGCTTCTCTCCGATTCATACCATCTGACATTTTAAAATATTATTCCGTTTATGTATACTGTTTATATTCTGCGCGCGGTTCTGTTAATTTCCTAGGAGAGTTCCAAGGCATTTTGTCCACATCTACTAATGTTCCAAACCCTCTTTCTCCAACTACCTTTCCATCTTCGTATACCACTTTTCCTCGAACAACCGTCATCGTAGCCCTACCTTTGAATGTTTCCCCATGGAATGGTGTCGCTGTATTTTTAGAATGGAGATTCTTCCTGTCCATAGTCCAAGTTTCGTTTAGATCAAAAACGGTGAAATCTGCATCAGTTCCAATTCGAAGAGATCCTTTCTCTGGGTACATTCCCCAAATCTCTGCGGGTCTTTTACTGTGCATGTCAACCCACTTTTCCAATGTGAGTTTTCCATCATTTACAAAAGTAAGCATTGCTGCAACTTCTGATTCTAATCCGACAAATCCCGAGATGACATTCCATGTATTCTGGAACGGATCGTCCATTCCTTTCTCTTCATCTGTGTGAGGTGAGTGATCAGTCGCTATACAATCAATCCCACCACCATGAATTCCGATATCCCAAAGCATATCTTGCTCAATCTGATCTCTAATTGGCGGTTGAATTCGAGCAACATTGCCCTTATCACGCATCACTTCTTCGTTGAACCACAAGTAGTGAGGCATAGTTTCTGCAGTTACATTTATTCCTTTCTTTTTAGCATCAAGAACCATCTGAGCACCAGACCCCGAGGCCAAGTGGAACTCGTGAATTGGACATCCCGTATGTTCTGAGAACAATATGGTTCTTCCTACTGCTTCCCTTTCACAAACAGGAGGTCTCGACCACGAGTGGTAGATAGGATCATTCAACCCTTGTTCAATGAACTGAGCCTCATAATGTTTCAGAATCTCATCATCTTCTTCATGGAATCCTAGTCTCTTTCCAGTCTTTGCAATTGCATGCATCGCATCAAGTAGTTCCCCATCATTTGGAGGTGGAATCGCACCAATGGTGGTTCCTAAAAACACTTTGTATCCAACACACCCTGCTTCATTTAGAGCATTTACACTTTCTTCTGTAGCATTATCTGATGTTATTACAACATAGGATTGGAAATCGACATACGCCTTCTCTTCTCCCTTTTCAAATTTAAGTTTAAGATGCTCCGGTGCATCGATAACCGGTATGCAGTTGGGCATTCCTATGACTGTGGTCACGCCCCCTGCTGCTGCAGCTTGGGTCGCGGTTCCCCAATCTTCTTTATATTCGAGTCCAGGTTCGCGATTGTGAATGTGACAGTCTATGATCCCCGAGGTCAGGTATTTCCCCGTAGCATCAATTTCTCTACTGCCACTTGGCAGTGCATCAGACGAACCTACCGCTACTATTTTTCCGTCTTTTGCAGCTACTCCCGCATTCTCCATCAATCCATCTGGAGTTACTATCGTACAATTCTTAATTACAAGATCTGCTTGCATATACACAATAAATTCCTTTTGTGACAGGTTATATTTATCGAAACAAATATGCTCTATTTCATATTTGATTACCTTTTTAACAAATGGACCGCGTACCTATCTATAATATGAGACCTAATAATTGGATTCGTACATCTTTAATCCTCTTAATAACTATAATGTTAATCATCCCTGCTCCTGTACTCGCATCTGCGCAAGGGAACCCCAGCATAAGTGTATTCTTGCCCGAAGATCGAGTTTCACCTGGGGATGAAACAACCCTTTCTTTTTCTATCCTTAACGCTGGTGAAATAAGCGTTGGTGGTGGTGCAAGCGCCGAAGCCCGAGTCACAACCGCCAGAGACGTAAAACTGACCTTGTTCCCTGGGGAAGCACCCATTCAAGTTCTAACCGGAACTGTACCTATTGGAAACGTGGCAGAAGGTGAAAGCGATCCCGTTCCTGTCAAAATTTCTGTTAATGAGAATGCCGCCCCCGGGACTTATTCACTCCCTGTAGAAATAGAATATGTCTATACTTTCATAATCGCAACGGGGGATGTGGACAGCCCTGGACATTACCAGAGAACAAAAACTGTAACTCAGAATGTCAATTTGATAGTTGAACCTCAACCCTCTTTCGAAATAGATCAAATCACTCTGGGCCCCGTCCTCGATGGATATGGCCCCCTCGATATTGTTCTAAGCAATGATGGCAGTGAGACTGCTACAGCTGCAACTATAACTCTGACCTCTGAATCATCTCAACTCACCTTCAGTGGTGCCCATGGTTCTCAAAGTGTAAGTGCCTTTGTTGGAGATATACCTTCTGGAGGTTCTCAGTCCATCCAATTCGAGGCCCAATTAGCCAAAGGATCAATGGGTATAGTGCACCCTGTCTCCCTCTCCATATCTTATACGGATGAGTTTGGGGAAACTCAACAATCAAAATCGATTAAATCAGGAGTCTCCCCTGTGTCCGATTCTGGAAGATTTTCTGTAATATCTAATCCCACCAATCTATCCTTGGACCAAGCTGCTGATATCTCTTTTACCATAAACAACGACGGTGAAGATGCCATATTTGACGCAAGAGTGTTCATACAATCAACAGATCCAAAACTCTCATTTGGTGGCTCTCACACTGCCGAATATGTGGTTGGAAATTGGCCCTCTTCTGCCTCTAAAATAGTTTCTTTCAAAAGTAGCCTTGCAGAAGATTCTAATGTACGACCATACCCGGTTATTGTTGAGGTCATCTATAAATCCAGCAACAATTCTGATAGGACCTCTTACCCGGTAACCGTTGGAGTAACGCCCCTTGGAGAGCAATCTTTCTCAATCACTGATGTTTCCACCAAGCTATCTGTTGGAAGCGAAGGCGATCTAAGCGCAACCTTAGTCAATGACGGTCCACAATCCGTTGAAAATGCTGTGATTGTTTTCACATCTGATCTTCAGACCATTTCTTCTCTCGAAGAAGAATATGCTGTTGGAAGTCTTTCTACTGGGGATTCTAAGTCTTTTAAATTTTCATTAGATGTAAGTGAATCTGCAGACGAAGGTCAAAGACAAATCTCACTTTCGATACGTTATAGGGATTCTGATGGAAAATCTCATGTTTCCGACCCAATCGATGTTATCCTCACTGTATCTCCTGAATTAGATGTATTCGAAGTCTCACCCGTCAGTTCAACTTTCTCCCCTGGAGGAAATGGATTATTGGTATTGCAAGTCACCAACGTCGATGATGAAACCCTCACTGATATCTCTGCAAAGGTCTTCCCCGAGAGTCCCATAACTGCAGGAGACGATACTGCATTTATACCAAAACTATCTGCTGGAGAAAGCACTGAAATAGTATTTGATATCTCCCTCTCACCCGCGGCTTTAGATAAAATCTATCCACTAGATTTGGATTTCCAATATGACACAAACTCTGGAGAAACTCTACTATCTGACACTTATCAAGTACCCGTCGAAGTCGATTCCGCTACGAATGGTGGCCAAAGCGCTATATCCACCTTCTTACTTCCTGTGGGGATTCTCATAGTTATAGTAGCTGGAGGGGTCTATTTCTATCGAAGACGTCAGAATTCACAAGTAGAAAAATAAGTGACCTAAAATGGATCTCCAACCATATGTAGAACCCATAGTCGATCTAATCACGTCTCGTACGAAGACAATAATCGTTTTATTTTTGGTCCTATCTGTAATTTTCACGGCAGGTTTGGGAAATATTTCCACAGAATCGGGAACAGAACAATTCACAACCGATTTGCCCTCTGAAAAAGCTCTGCAAGAAATAAACCAAGAATTCACCCCGCGCTTCACTGTTGATAAAACGACTAATACTGGAAGTACTCAACTAATTCAAGTAAGTACGAATGTCTTGTCCAAACAATCGCTCTTGCGGATGTTAGAACTTCTCTATGAATTGGACCAAAACGACGATCTCCGCGTAGTTAGCACCTCTAGCGTAGCCCAAATAGTTGCCACATCCATCGACCCATCCGCACAAACACTCAGAAAACAAATCTATGTAATCGAACAAACTCCCCCCTCGAAAATCAAATCCACGCTCCGATCTATCAATGAGAACTTCCCCCTATCTGGCCTTCTCAGCAACGACTACAATGAAGGGTCTATGACTGCTAGTTCCACGATAGGTGTCGTAGTCCATTCCTTGCCTTCTTCTGCACAGTCTGCTCAACAGAGTTCTGGAACTAGTGGCACTGATCCTTTAACGGACATGCAAGTTAGCATACAAGAAGTTGCTTCCATTGGCGGCGATGTAAAGGTGTTTGGATCTGGTATATTCTCAAGTGAATTTGGAAACGTTATTGGCGATACAATGATCATCGTAACTCCTGCAGCAATTCTGTTTATAATTCTATTTTTGATATATGCATATCGAGATTTAGTTGATCTACTACTGGGAGTTTTGTCCTTATTTATGGCAATTATCTGGACGTTTGGATTCATGGGAATTGCAAATATACCATTCAGTCAAATGCTCATTGCAGTTCCTCCTATTCTCCTCGCTCTGGGTGTCGATTTTGGTATCCATGCTATCAATCGTTACCGCGAAGAAAAAAATGATGAAACTAGTGTAAAAGAAGCAGCATCACGTATGCTTCGGCAAATCCTCATCGCATTTTTCATAGTCACCGCAACCACCATAATTGGATTTTTATCAAATCTGACTAGTGCCCTCGCCCCGATCAAGGATTTCGGAGTAGTTGCTAGTATTGGTATAGTATTTACATTTTTAATTTTTGGGATATTCCTACCTGCGGCAAAAATACACCTAGATCAATTCCGAGGCCAAAAACAACGCCCTAAAAAACCCCTTGGAGTGGAGGGGTCGTTTTTAGGTCACTCCTTAAAAATAGGAGTATGGATCGCTAAAAAAATCCCTGTTATCTTTTTAATTTTCGTTATCATTCTCTCTGGATTCTCGCTCAACTACGCCACTGGAATTGATACCACGTTTACAGTTGAAAATTTCTTACCCCCTGAAAAATCTGCTTCTTATTTGATGGTCCTTCCTGAACCTTTCAAACCAAGTGAATACTCTTCAATTGGCACTCTTAATTACCTAACCGACAATTTCGGAACATCCCAAGGAGGTTCTGTAACGTTGTTTGTGGAGGCACCCATGCGTGATGATAGTGCTTTAGAATCCATCTACAAACTTAGTCAGAACCCTCCTGATACTTTTGCGACTGAAAATAGGATTGCTGTCTCCAACAGTATTTTGACAGTCATCCAAGACACTGCAGCAAATTCCCCCGAATTCGCTACACTAGTCTCTAAAAACGATAGAAATGGAAATGGAGTACCTGACAAAAACCTCGATGACATATATGATGCTTTATTCTCCTCCTCTGCACGTGGAGATGCACTTAAATATTTATCTGAGGATCGCCGCAGCACTCTAATCATATATTCGCTAAAGGCTGGCGCCAACACTGGAGACGCCGCTTCAGACGGTAAAATACTGGCAGAAGAACAAAGATATTCTGCAATTTCTACCGGCGAAACTGTGGTTCTAGAAGATGTTGTAGAGTTGCTGCTTCAGTCCGCTATAAAAAGTCTTTTAGTTGCGTTATCTCTCACTGCAGTTTTCTTGGTTTTCCTATATTGGCTGATAGATCGGCGCCCCTTGCTAGGTTTGATCAATGTATTTCCCATTATAGTCACCGTGGCCTTAGTAGGTGGAAGCATGCGCTTGGCGGGACTCTCATTCGATGCTTTTACAGCAACAGTTTTGGCTTTAACTGTTGGACTTGGAGTTGATTATTCCGTACATATAGTACACAGGTTCGTGGATGAATATGGCACAAGCAAAGCTCTTTTTGAGTCTCTCAATCGGACCTTGCAAGGAACTGGAGGTGCCCTCACTGGAAGTATGCTTACAACAGTATTCGGTATTGGTGCACTCTATCTCGCAGTCTTTCCTGCTATTGGTTCTTTCGGACTTCTCACCGCACTAAGTGTCTTTTATGCATATCTGTCCTCTATCATTGTTCTTCCCCCTCTCCTCGCACTTTGGACAAAAATAGCATAGTTATTTATTCACAGTTCCAGGAAGGTGGATTTAATAGTACAGACATCGGCGTTCGATTATGGAGCGTGTAGATGTAGCTGTCATTGGAGGTGGACCTGCTGGAGCAATCGCAGCAAAATCAGCAGCATCAAATGGCGCCAAGACGATTTTATTTGAAAAAGGCGTCCCTCGTGAGGATAGAAAAAATATTGGCCCCGATTCTACCGATGCAGCTGGAATTCTAGATTATTGGGTCGATTTAATGCAACTTGACCCGTCGACATTTCCCGAAGGCATCCTTCTTCGGCATCTCGATTGTGCCGAATTCATCTCACCCTCAGAAAGTGTTTGTTTGTACAAAACTGGAATTAAATCTTCATATCCCCATTTTGGATATACTTATAATCGAGCGATGTTTGATGATTGGATGCTCGAAAATGCCATTTCCGCAGGGGCAGATTGCCGAATTGGGGATACTGTCCACGAAGTAGTAGTTTCAAAAACAGGCCCCCATGAATTAATCTTAAGAAGTGGAGAGTCCCTCTTAGCATCCAATCTTATTTTGGCCGATGGACCGCAACGAAGCATCACTCTAGGCGTATTGGATCAGCTTCTCCCCCCTGGAGTGGCGACAAAAGCACTTGGAACTACGACTGCAAATCATATTGCTTATCAAGAGTATCGAGAACTTCCCTCAGATTTATTCGAACCAAATAAGATTAAATTTTGGTGGGGGCACATACCCGGCCACACAGCGTACCCTTGGATATTCCCAAATGAAGGTAACACAGCTAGAATCGGCATCACCATGCCAATTGGGATGGATATCGATTCTTTCAAAAATCGAGATTCTTACCTGTTACTTCGCCCCGAAGATACTCAAATACCACGATGCAGTGATTATATCGAACGTCTTCTTTCATTTGTTTATCCCGATTTGGATTTATCTGATTTTCCCCTTGTATCGCAGAAAGGAAAACGAAAAGGAACTGAAACATATCCTATTTCTTCCACTCGCCCAATAGACTCCCCCGGCCACGCCAATATAGCCATCACCGGCGGTGCGATGGGGGCCACATCCGCCTTCCATGAAGGCGGTGCTCATGTTGCTATTCGAACTGGGAAAATCGCTGGAACCCTTGCAGCCCGTGGCCAATTGGAACAATATAATACTCAATGGAAAAGTGCAATCGGAACTGAAATCCGAAGAAACGTTGCGTTTGCCAATCTCGTTCGCGGATTCAGTCCAAGTGATTGGGACAATGTATTCCAAATTACTAACAGGGTTCTAGCTGGTGATGACACTAGCTCTATCCTATCTGCACTCAGGAGAGCGGGTTTTGGGGGTTTCAAACTTCTAAGTGCTTACAAAAAAGAAAAGTTCACACTTCGGAATGGGCGTTATGTGCAAATAGCTGAATCAGATTATCAACCCCTCTGATGTCTCCTTAACATGAACATTCCTCCTAAAAAAATACCTGCTAATTCTTCCAATTCTATGTTGGATTTATACACTCATTATGGTAGGAATCATCGTTTCCATATTTTTTGTGGGGTACTCGGAACCCTTCTCGGACGCTTTTCTGGTCTACTCCCTGCATTTTTCTTAGGTCTAGCAATCGATCTAATCTTCTTCGACCAGAGTCTCCCCCCCTCCTATGTATTTTCATCCCAACTTGAATCATTTTCCTCTTCTTCAATTCTCATACTTTTTTCTGTAATAATTACACTGTCATTTTTTCTCGGAGCAGTTTCCATGTGGCTTGGAGATCGGGGTTGGAATGCGTTCGCCCAAGAAATTCAACACGAACTTCGAACAGATGCATACGACGCTTTGCAGGCTTTATCAATGAATTTTTTCGAGGATTCTAGAACTGGGGAGCTATTGAGTATAATCAACAATGATGTAAATCAATTAGAAGATTTCCTTAGTACTAGTTTCAGCGATGCACTCCGACTTGTAGTAATGGTCATTGGAGTAGGTTTAATTCTTTTTTTACTTAACCCCGAACTCACTATTATTGCAATGTTCCCAGTTCCTATAATTGCAATTTTGGCCTATTTATTTGTTAGGAATATTCATCCAAAATACGTCGCAATGAGGTCTAGTGTTGGGGGATTGTCATCGAGACTAGAAGACAATCTTAGTGGGATTGAAGTAATCAACACAGAATCTACCAAACCATATGAGAAAGGTAGGGTTTCTGATTCTTCTTCTGAGTATTACAATACCAATTGGGAGGCAATCTCAACCCGGATAAAATTCTTTCCTATGGTGACCATCATTACAGGAATTGGATTTGTGTTAACTTTCACTGTTGGTGGACTCTGGGTCCTTTCTGGTCCCCCTCTAGGTTTCAGTCGCCCCCTCACTCCTGGAACTTTTGTAACTTTCGTCATTTATGTCCAACAATTTGTTTGGCCAATTGCCCAATTTGGACAAATAGTTAATACTTACCAGCGTGCCAAAGCATCGAATTCTCGTATATTTGGTTTGTTAAAACAATCTCCTTCTATCGTAGACTCGCCCGAAGCAATTGATTTCTCACCACTGAATGTGAATCTAAACTTCAATCAGGTTTCTTTCCGATATCCATCTCTTGAAAACTATGTGCTAAAAGACATCTCTTTCCGATTAGAAAAAGGAGAAACATTAGGTGTTGTTGGGCCGTCTGGAAGCGGAAAAACTACTCTTGTAAAGCTCCTCGCACGTCTATACGATGTCAATGAAGGATCAATATGTATAGAAGATAAAAATATTCAAGAAATAACTCTCTATAGTCTCCGAAAATCTATCGCATATGTTAGCCAAGATAGCTACCTATTCTCTGGAACTCTCCGTGAAAATATAGAATACGGGCAACAAAATGTCACTGAACAACAGATAATTGAAGCAACAAAAACCGCACGAATCCATGAATTTATTTCCACCTTGCCAGATGGGTATGACACTATAATAGGAGAACGTGGAGTAACTCTATCCGGTGGACAAAGACAAAGAGTGGCGTTAGCCCGGGCATTGATAAAACAATCTCCAATTTTTGTAATTGACGAGGCAACACGGTATCTTGACACAGAAACTGAATCTGATATTCGAGAAAGCCTATCCACTTCTTCTTCCAATCGAATCACTATTATAATTTCCCACCGTCTCGCTTCCGTTTATAAATCGACTAAAATCATAATGTTAGACGATGGGAGAATAATTGCAAATGGTTCTCATGAAGATTTATTGAAAAATAGCCCTCTATATGCCTCTCTCTGGAAAAATCAGTCAACTTCCTCTTAAGATTAATTTTCCTTATGTTGGTTTTCTTCAAGCAAAAGATAACAGTGTCAACAACACTGCCCCCATAACTACAACAACCGCCCCCATCACCAACCTAAAAGTAACCTTTTCCAACTTCTGCAAGAACAAAAATGATATCCCTGCAACCAACAATGGGCTGGTTTGCATTATTGGAAAAACAATCGTCACAGGTCCTGAAGATATCGCAACAAAATATGCTACCAAAAATCCCGTGTTACATATTGCAGCAATCAATATCCATTTCCACTGTGAACCATCCACCCCGCCTAGTTTTGGTAATTTCCCGCTCCACCAAAGATAAGCAAAGAAAACAATCCCTCCCGCCGTAGCCTTGAGTGCCAACCCAACTAATATCGGTGTGCCTTCTTCCAATCCCATCTTATTAAATACCGGATCAAGGGCGTAAAAAAAGGAAGCAAACAATGTAATTAACACACCCCTCCATGACCCTTTCAACCTTTCCTTGTGCGTCGCAATTTCCACCGAGACCAACGCGACACCTGCGACTATCATCAATATACCTATGATAATTTCTATGGACAACGTTTCACCTAGCAATATAACTGCAGCAATGGCAGCAAGCACTGGATTTGATGCTTTTATTGGTTCCGCTCTACTAGCACCAATATGTCTAATTCCCTCATAATATAGTGATCTTGCAAACACCGTTCCCGCAATACCCGCAGCAATGAATGCCCCCACTGACCGAGATGTCAACCCATAATTGGGATGGTGAATCAAAAATGCCAGTGGAATGAACACAATTAAATTCACAATAACAACAACTGCCAAAATGTCGGAAGATCTGCTCTTTTCCGTTCCTATCCGGACTGCTACCGATGTCATCGCAACAATCAACGCAGCCAAAACAGCAAACAAAATGGCATTTATCTCTGACATAATTTCCCTATTTGATGGTGATTTTGTTGTATTTTACCAAGTTTGTTTTCACATCAATATATTTCTATACTCCCATAAGATTATTACCCTTGCTTTCAATAAAACAAACAACCTCATGCAAATAGCGATCATTGGCGGTGCAGGAACTATCGGCTCAACTGTAGCATATTCTCTATCTATAATGGATCCAGAACTCGAGATTTTTTTAGTTGATATCGACCAGGACTCTGCGGAAGGCCATGCGTTAGATTTATCTTATTCTTCTTCACATTTGTGCAATCCTGTAGGCACGTCAACCCCTCTCGTCGATTCAAATGTCATTAAAACATTGCCTCTCCCATCTCTACACGATCTAAATCCTGATCTTTTGATCATAACCGCAAGTCTTCCCCGTCCTGTAAATTCATCCTCTAAATCTTCAACCAAAGGCTGGAGGCTTGAATTTCTAAAATTAAACAAACCATTAATCACATCGATAGGAACGTATTTGGAATCAATGACGCCCATCCCTGTTATCGTTGTAACAAACCCTCTTGATAGGATAACCTATCACCTTTGGAAAAGTTCCAATTGGCCAAGAAAATTTTTCGTTGGATATTCTCTGTCTGAACAAGCTAGAATGGCATATTATATTTCCCAACTTAAGCAAGTGGCCCCCTCCGATGTATATTGCCCCGTACTCGGGGAACACGGGGATTATGTCGTTCCTATATTTTCTAGAGCAAAAGTTCAAAATATGCCTATAGAATTCTCTCCACAGGAACGCCAAAATCTCACTGAACAAGTTCGAGATGCGGCGTACGAAGTAATACGTCTAAGAGGAACTGAAGATTCTTCAAGATGGGTAACTGGAAGGGGCGTTTCTCTGTTAGCTTTGGCTCTATTGTCTGATAACATTTCTTCCCCTATACCTCTATCTGTACCTCTCGAAGGTGAATATGGTTTCAACGACGTTTGTTTAATAGTCCCTGTTTTATTCTCCAATAGAACCGTCACGAAAATAGTAGAATGGGACCTTTCCAAAGAGGAAAAAATAGAATTGCAATCCGCTTATAATTCGATCAAATCAGATTGTGTACTGTAACTATACTAAACTTCCACCATCAACTGCAAGCTCAGAACCCGTAATGAATCCATTTTCTGGATCCACTAGGAACAATGCTGCGTTAGCCTGATCTTCTGGTTTACCCCACCTACCTACTAATATAGCATCTACGACTTTCCCCGATCTTTCTTCTTCTTCTCCCACTGGAGAACCGGTTCTAGTTGGCGATAGTGTATTAACGCGTATTTCTGGAGCAAGTATTTTTGCCATAGACCGAGAAAAATTAACTATCGCCGCCTTTGAAGCAGCATATGCTGGGGCATCTGTCCTACTACGATGGGCAGAGGTTGAAGAAACATTTACTATTCTCCCACCTTCCCCTTTTTTCATTGACTTAGCCACCTCTCTTGTGCATAAAAATGCCCCTCTGACATTCACAGCAAAAATACGATCAAATGTTTCCACCGAGAGATCAAAGAGACCATCATGATCACTAATAGCAACGTTATTTACAAGAATGCTTATTGGACCCCATTCATTTTCAACTGATTCAACCATCTGCTTTACTTGGTTTTCATCCGTAACATCCGTTATCACCGATATAGCTTCACCACCCTCCTTTTTTATTAATTCTACCGTACCAGATGCACGCTCTTCATCAACATCCACCACTGCAACTTTGGCACCTTCTCTAGCAAATAATTCCGCAGTCTTGCGCCCAATGTTTCTGCCCGCACCCGTTATCACCGCAACATCCCCTTTAAGTTTTTCTGAATCTCCTGTCGCCATAGCATACAAAAACTTTCATTTATAGATATATCCTTCTATCTGGCCACCTTAGAGGAAAACCACTGAGCTATAGTCTCAAACATGCGGAACGTTCCCCTAAAAAAATCCACTATGTGGGAAAATCACTCTGGTCCCTATGGGGAAAAAGAATAGGAGAGATGGAAGTAATGGCAGCATTCCCTGCAATAGGAAATGCTATCTACGACGCAATCGGGATTGATTTAGATGTAATTCCCATAACGCCAGAACGCGTCTTGGAAGTGATGCGTGATAGTGATTGACATTCTAATTTCATTTAATAAGTTATAAATCTCCACTATTCCAATTTCGAGTCATATAATGAGTAGAAATACTATTGATTGGATAGGTTTGAGAGAATTCATTAGCAGAGCAGAACAAGTCCCCGGTGAGATCGTTCACATAGACAACGCACATTGGGATCGTGAAATGAGTACAATATCTCATGAGCTCTGTCGACATCACCCTCGACCCGTACCAGCTCCTATCTTTGATAACATACCTGATTACAAACCTGGTTTCCGAACCATGTATGCAATGACCAATTCCATGAACCGTCTGGCAATCGCCCTTGGAATGGAGCCCAATTATCACCACGAGATGAAGTTCTTACAAGACTATCGTGAAAAAGCCAAAGAAATGGCAGACGTAGATGCCATAGATCCTGTATTCGTCGAGAAATCCGACGCACCCGTAATGGAAAATGTGGATCGCGGTAAAGATGTTGATCTTTTGAAATTCCCTGTACCCAAACACCACGAATACGATGGGGGCCGATATATTGGAACTGCAACTAGTTTTATAACTGACAACCCTGGAATGGGAAGAAAAGCCAATCTTGGTGCATACCGTGTTCAGGTACATAGTGCAAACGAAGCGGGAGTTTACATTTCTCCTGGAAAACACGGTGCACTCGATATAGATGATTATTGGCAACGTGATGAGAGGGTCCCGGTGGCCGCATCTTTCGGTCAAGACCCCATTCTATTTTACTACACATCTGTCGGAATTGAGCACACCCACCCATACGGTGAATACGCCCACACAGGAGGACTTAAAGGGCACCCATTCCCCGTTGTCGAAGGTCCTGTAACTGGACTCCCACTTCCTGCCCACGCAGAAATTGTAATGGAAGGATTCATCGAGCCACATTCTACCCACTTAGAAGGTCCATTCGGAGAATGGCAAGGGTATTATGGAAGAGATGCAGATGAAGAACCTTTGATAAAAGTCGAAGCTGTTTATCACCGGAATGATCCCATCATGACATGCGCGGTCCCAGCCAGACCTCCCTATGATTACTCTTACCACAAAGCACTAGCAAGATCTGCAACCACTTGGGATTACCTAGATACTGCAGGTGTCCCTGGTATCAAAGGTGTATGGAGAACTGAAGCTGGTGGGTCGAGACTATTCAATATTATTTGCATAGAACAAAGGTACCCTGGCCACGCACGCCAAGCTGGATTTATAGCCCAACACGTACGTGAAGGTGGCTATGCAAACAGGTTCACCGTCGTCGTCGACGACGATATCGACCCAACAAGCTGGAATGAAGTTGCATGGGCCATGAGTACGAGGTGCGATCCAGCAACCGATATTGATATCCAACGAAGAACCTGGAGTACTCCTCTGGACCCTCTCGTTGAATTCCATGGCACTGAACCCGGTTTAAAGAATCTGACTTTCAACTCTCGTGCTTTGATTGACGCAACCATTCCTTACGAACGTATGCACAACTTCCCCAAAGTTGCAGAGGCCCCTCGCGAATATACTGAGGAAATAATCGACAAATGGCGTGAAGTAATTACTGGCGTCGAATCGAAAGAAAAAGAAACCGTTAAAGAATAACTCTCTCCATTCTTATTCCATAAATTTTTTTTGCTTCTGACCTAGGAAACCCTTTTTAGTTGCAATGAAAAATAACAATCTATACTATGAATTCCTCTAACAACTTTCCTCTCTCCAGACGTGCATTATCTGCCGAAGCATCTCCCATTCGAGAAATGGCCAATCTAGCCTCTCAGTATGAGGGAGACGATCTGGTGAGTCTGGCAATCGGCGAACCCGACTTTACTACACCTTCCCATATAATCGAAGCTGCTGCGAAAGCAGCTAAAAATGGGTCAACACACTATACTCAAAATGCTGGAATTCTCGAGTTAAGAGAAGCAATCTCTGAAAAAATGCGATCTGAAAACAAAGCCGATTTTGATCCCACTTCTGAGATAGTCGTGACCAACGGAGCAATGCAAGCTCTTTGTTTCGCATTACTCGCAATAGTCAACCCCGGATCTGAAGTTATATTCCCCACTCCGTGCTGGCCAAATTATTTCTCCCAGGTCAAACTAGCGGAAGGAAAGTCAATTCTCGTCAAACTTCCCCAATCAAATGGTTTTCAATTAGACCCCGATTTGCTAATCAAATCAATAACTAAGGATACGGCAGCAATTGTGTTGAACTCTCCCAACAATCCTACAGGTGTTGTTTACGATCGAAAAGCCATCAACGAAGTAGTAACTGCCGCTGCAGATAATAATGCATATGTCATCGCGGATGATGTCTACGAAGGACTGATCTACGAAGGAAATGCGGATAGTATAGTCTCCTATGTTGATCATCCAGAAAATATTTTAGTCGTAAATTCCTGTTCTAAAAAATACGCCATGACTGGATGGAGGCTAGGTTGGTTAGCTGGGAATAAGGATATCATTGAGGCTGCAACAAAACTCCACCAAAGCACTACTTCTTCCGCTTCAAGTGTATCTCAAATGGCAGCATTGGAAGCCATAACCGGGGATCAAGGCCCCATCGATTCAATGAAAAAAGAATTCCAGTCTCGTCGAGATTATGTGGTGGACCGGATCAAAGAAATGCGATCAGTTTCTTGCCCAAAACCAGGTGGGGCTATATACGCTTTTCTTGACGTGAGCCCCTTGGATGGGTCTGATTCTGATATCGCAAAACGACTGCTTATGGATTATGGTGTAGTCACCGTCCCCGGAAGTGGGTTTGGGGCAGAAGGGTCTTTCCTCAGACTCAGTACTGCAACCAGTATGGATCAACTCAAACTAGGATTAGATCGGATTGAGAAGTTAATCGAAAACGAGTTAAATTAATATTTCCGATTGATGTAGTCCATTACATCTTGCATTTTTTCTACCCTACCGTATTTTAAACCCATTTCTTCCATGTGGTATTCATGAGCTTCAACTCGCTTATCTGCCACACATTCTTTGGGAAGTATTATATTGAGGTCATTTGAAAATGCATCTGTCACGGTGGCGCGAATGCAACCAGACGTCATCATTCCCGTTACAATCACCGTATCAATTTTCATCGAGGAAAGGTATGTATCTAACATAGTTTTAAAGAAGGCACTAGATCTACTTTTTTCCAAAACTATTTCATTCTCCATTGGGGCTATCTCTGATAAAATTTCCATATATGGTATCGCTTCTTCTTCACTCTCGACTCGAATGCCATTTTTCTTCGCCCAACCACCTCTCTCAGTATCTGTCATGGGTATTCCGCCACTCGTGTGGGAAAGTTTTCCACCCTTTGTAAATATTATTGGTATGCCTGCTATCCTTGCTTTTGCTAGCAATTTTTGTATGGAAACTGCAGCTTCAATGCATGGAGGGTATGAATTTTTCACCTCCTCGTCTGCCAATGCCCGGGTCACATCGATAACCAAAAGTGCTGGATTATCACCCCATTTAAACTCTTTCATATCGATTCAGTATTCGATGCACTGGGTCTTAAATGGTTATTTTCTCTAACGAAAGTTTTATTTAGAACCTTAACTCCATAAATAGTGAATATATTGAAGATTTTCGGAGTTAAATAAAATGGCTTATCAACCTATAATTGTCCTGAGTGAGGGCAGTCAACAAACAAGCGGTCGAGATGCACAGAGAATGAACATTGCTGCAGGGAAAGCAGTTGCTGAAGCTGTGAGGTCTACATTGGGCCCCAAAGGAATGGACAAAATGCTTGTAGATTCTCTCGGAGATGTCGTGATAACAAACGACGGCGCCACAATTCTTTCTGAAATGGATATCGAACACCCTACCGCACAAATGATAGTTGAAGTTGCAGATTCTCAAGAAGAAGAAACTGGAGATGGTACTACCTCTGCAGTTGTTTTGACAGGGGAATTACTTCTTAAAGCAGAAGGTCTGTTAGATGAGGATGTACACCCCACCATAATTGTATCCGGGTACCGACTTGCTGCCAGACATGCCCGCGGAGTTCTCGATAAACTTGCTATCGATGCCGCACCCACCGAAACAGAAACTCTGCTAAAAATAGCAAAAACTTCTATGACTGGAAAAGGAGTTGGTGATTCGCACGACCATTTGGCCGATCTTGCCGTCCGAACAATACAGGCAATCGAAGAAGATGGTAGAATTGATCTAGACAATGTCAAAATAGAGACGGTTTCCACTGGATCTATCGAAGAATCTGAATTGATCGAAGGCGTTTTGATAGACAAAGAGCCTGTCCATGAAAACATGCCAACTAAGGTCAAAAAAGCGAAAATAGCCTTGCTAGGGACTGCAATTGAAATCGCTGAGACTGAAACTGATGCAGAAATAAGTGTTTCCGATCCCAGCCAATTACAGCAGTTCTTAGACGCAGAAGAACAGCATATGAGGGATCTAGTTAATGCAGTTGTAGATGCAGGGGCAAACGTTGTATTCGTTCAGAAAGGCATCGACGATCTCGCACAACATTATCTCGCTAAAGCAGGAGTCCTTGCAGTCCGACGAACTAAGAAAAGTGATTTAACAAAATTATCTAGGGCGACCGGAGCAAAAGTAGTCTCTAAAATCACTGATATCTCCAAAGAGGATTTGGGATCTGTTGGGTTGGTAGAACAAAGAAAAATTGGGGAAGATGAAATGATATTTGTTGTTGAATGTGACAATCCAAAAAGCGTATCTCTCGTCTTGCGCGGGGGGACTGAACACGTTGTAGAAGAAGTAGAACGGGCCCTCAATGACGCACTCGAAGTCGTTAGAGTAACCATTCAAGATGGGAAAGTTCTTGCGGGGGGTGGCTCTCCCGAAGTTGAAGTTTCTTTATCGTTAAGGAGCTATGCAGATTCCGTTGGTGGTAGGGAACAACTCGCAATTGAAGCCTTTGCAGACGCAGTTGAAGTCATTCCTCGAACTCTAGCCATCAATAGTGGATTGGATCCCATAGATTCTATAGTTGATTTACGAGCACAACACACCGCTGGTAGTACCTATGCTGGGCTATCTGTTATTGAAGGCGGAGTTGCGGATATGCTGGCAGAAGGTGTTGTAGAACCTCTCCGTGTCAAAACCCAAGCAATTTCTAGTGCCCAAGAAGCAACAGATCTGGTCCTTCGGATTGACGATATTATTGCAGCTGGAAATCTAGCCAAGGGCCCTGGGGATATGGAAGACGATCCCTTTGAACACGTGTAATCTTACACTAAAAAAATATTTAATAAATAGAGAAATTATTATCCGAGACTTCCTTCCATTTCTAATTCTACCAATCGATTAAGTTCCACAGCATATTCTATAGGCAGTGATTCCGTTATTGGCTCAATAAACCCTGCAACAATCATCTTCTTTGCATCTGTCTCTGAAAGACCTCTGGATTGCAAGTAGAATATATCCTCATCTCCAATTTTACCTACTGTGGCTTCGTGAGCAACGTCTACATTATTCTCGTGAATTTCTACATGAGGCATTGTATCTGACGTAGAACCATTGTCAAACATCAATGCATCACATTCCACAGTAGAAGAAGATCCTATTGCCCCTTTTGCAATATGAACTAGTCCCCTGTAATTTGTCCTTCCCCCATCTTTAGAGATAGATTTGGACTCTATACTGGATTTAGTATCTGGTGCATTATGGTACACCTTCGCACCAGTATCGATATTTTGACCAGAGCTAGCAAAAGCTATCGTCATATGTGTGTCTGTTGCCCCTCTTCCTTTAAGAACCGTACATGGGTACAGCATAGTGGCTTTCGATCCCATTGATCCCGAAATCCACTCCATACGACCTTCCGTTTCTACTATTGCACGTTTGGTATTCAAATTGTATGTGTTCTTCGACCAGTTTTGTACAGTTGAATATTGAACATGGGCACGATCTTTAACAAAGACTTCTACACAACCGGAGTGCAGATTAAAAGCCGAATACCTTGGAGCAGAACATCCCTCTATGTAGTGTACCTCTGAACCTTCTTCTGCTATTATCAAAGTATGTTCAAATTGACCCATACCTGCAGAGTTCATTCGGAAGTAAGCTTGAACTGGCATCTGGACTTGGACGCCTTCTGGGACATATACGAATGAACCTCCTGACCAAATCGCCCCATGCAATGCTGCAAATTTATTATCGCTTGGAGGAACACATTTGGTCATAAAGTATTCTTGCACTATGTCAGGATGTTCTCGAACTGCCCTGTCCATATCCATGAATATGACTCCTTTCTCTTCCCATTCTGTACTCATGTTTTGATATACAATTTCAGATTCATATTGTGCACCAACACCTGCAAGAGATGTTCGTTCAGCTTCTGGAATGCCTAATTTATCAAATGTATCTTTTATCTCATCAGGTAAATCGTTCCAATCTTTGACACCCCCTCTAACCTCTACATCTGGTCTAATGTATGGGATTATCTCATTAACATCTACCTCTGATAAATCAGGTTGCCCCGGCCAGTCAGTTGGCATTGGAAACGAGTTCCAAAACTTCAATGCCCGCAATCTGCGGTTCAGCATCCATTCTGGCTCTCCCTTGTCTTCTGAAATTACCCTGATGGTATCTTCTGTAAGTCCTTTTTCCGCTTTAAATGCAGATTTTTCTTCTTTTTTGAAGTCAAAACGTGCACTTGTATCCGTTTTACGCAGATACTCTTCTTCAGCATTACTCATTACAGACTACCCTATGGTTTCTAACCACTTAACAATTTATTCCTATAGTCCCATCTGAATCGAACATTCCTCTCTAGTTCCATTCTCCTTATACGTATATAGTACCCCTTCTTCTTCATCTTCGGCCTTTCGGTGCGACCCATTGCAGAATGGGAGGTTAGATGATAACCCACACATGCAAATCCCCCTCAATCTGATGTTTCCTTCCTCATCAACTACTTGAAGTTTATGTGAAGCTTGGGCTTCTTTTATAACTATTCTTGCCATGCTTGTTACTAAACCCCCTCTGGTAAAAACGACGTCGGTCAATTTTCTATAATGGTCCACCCCACTGGGGGAAGGGGGCAACTATTTTCCACGATGTTTAATGAATTCCATCATTTTCAATAGCCTGAGCTCCTATTATGAGCCAAATATGTTCTTTCTCCGTATCATTGTACATTTGCCTCCATGTTTCTGGGCGCTTGACATCCCAACGAATCTAATTAGCGACTTTGATTATGATTAAGTTGAAATAGGATGGTCTCGACAATTTCGCAGATATGGTCCATCCGGGATTTGAACCCGAGTCTTTACCGTGAGAGGGTAAAATGATTGGCCGGACTACACCAATGGACCTATGGCCATTTGATTTCTTTTTTGTATAACAGTTCTGTTTTAATACTCCCTTTCTACGGAGTCAATCTAAACGGATGTTTTTCCTCATAATATGCAAAAGTCTGAGGCATCCACTCTTTCGCTTCTTCAAGCAACATCCGGGACATTTCCCGAATCTCCCATTGGGCATCTGCTTTCATACGCATATCTAAAAGGTGCATCAACGACCTCGCATTCATGCTAAACGTCAAATTTACCTTTGTCCCAATTGGAAGTAGCATTCTTGCATCTTCTTTTGGTATTCCTGCATCCACCAATTTACAATATGCAGCCGCGCAATTTTTATAGATTTCATCAACTAATTTTTGACGCTCTTGGACTGGCATGTCGACATTTTCAACCCCCTCCCGTGAAACCACTTCTTCTTGCTCAAATGTATCTGGATAAATAAATCTCTGTTTCAAGTCCATCCCTTCTGATAAATCTACGTACCGTAGGGACATAACATCAAAAGAAGCATGTCGGTGCCGAGTCAATTGTGCCATACAAGCCCGACTCATACCTTGTATAGCAAAGGTCGCTTGAGGATGTTCAAATGGTCCCCAGTGGCCAGATCTCATTAAGTGGTCAAGCAAAGTTCTTTTCTTTTCTTCGATGGTCTCCCCCTTTACCCGCTCCATAATTTCTTCGAATGATCTACTTTTGCCAACCCACTCATCAGAATAATCTCCCCTTGCACAGCGACACACAAGTTCCTCCGGATTAGGGGTTCCTTCTAATAATTTTACTCTCATTATTGTTTATCCTCTATGTTCTACCCTTATTTAGTATATCTTCTTATCTTTTATACGTTCCTTTTATTAAATCATCTCTCTAATTTTCTCTCTTCTTCCCTCCAACACATTAAATTTTTGTCCCCGTTGTCCCTCGAGCAATAGTAACAAAAACTCTGCCCATTTTAACTTATGTCTTTTTTCAATTCCTACTGACTCATCATCAAAATCCCATCCTATAAAAATCATTTCACTTGCCCCCATTGCATCTCCCAAAAAAGCCGCTCTATCACCATCTGTAAATCCTCCATAATTCACAATATTTCCAATTGGTTCCACCTGGGTGGTTCCCATCACATAGTTTAAATCACATCTTGGTACCCACTCTTTTAAATCTCCTATATTATCTCCGTGAGCCGCCACAGCAACCGGAATTTTCATTTTACTTAATCTAACTGCTGTACCTGGGTTTTTATCCAAATCTGTTACCATCATATCAATTTTTATATCCTTTTCTAATAACACATCTGCTGCAGTTGAAACTGCAATAACTCTATCTACTTTTTCAACCAAGTCTAGTTCCTGTTCTATACATTTCGAACCACCTGCAATCATCACCTTCGCACTTTCAAACTTAGTTAATTCTTCAATCCTATATTCTGGCTCAATATTGTTCAACACATCTCTAGCATGTTCATCATTTTCTTTCTGGAAACCAAATTCCATTCTTATCTTTTCATAGATCCCCTCCCATGCTTCAAATTCCATCTATTTCTCCTCTGAAAACGCGTATCCAACCATGGCAGCATCTCGAGTTTCTGAAATATCATGCGTTCTTATCACCCTAACTCCCATTCCAACCGCCATAGCAGTTGCAGCAAGACTCGCTGAAAGTGCATCTTCTGTGGATTTGTTAACTATCTCCTTAATAAAATTTTTCCTATTCACTGATATTAAAACAGGGGGCCCCAATTCACAAAAACTCCTCAATCCACGAAATGTTTCCCTGTCTAATTCTAATGTTTTCCCCTCACTCCACCCACCAAATGCGGGATCTATTATTGTTTTATTTGTCAAATTCCGACTCAATTCTGCATAAATGTCTTCTATATTTTCTAGCGCACCCGGACGTCCCAAATCTTGAGGCCCTGCCATCTTCACGACCGCAGCATCATATTTTGTACAAATCTTTGGCATTTCTATGTCTGCAAACCCACAAATATCATTCACTATATCCCACCCTCCTTTCAATGCCCTTTCCGCAACACTTGCATACCGAGTTTCAATTGAAAAAATAACTTCCTTACGAACACCATTTCTGATATCCATCGCCAGTCCTAATCTTTCCATCTCCTCTTCTTCTGTTAATGGACCAATCTTACGATTTGCAGATGATAACCCCACATCTATTATGTCCGCCCCACTCTCTGTCATATTTTCAATTCTCTCTATTGCTTTTTCTGGATCAACATATATGCTCGGTTCATATGGTGATTCTGGACTCAAATTCAGTATCCCCATGATTCGTGGTGGGTGCAATTTACCAATTGACAATCCCTTCACGTCAACCGTTCGAAATCTACTATTCTGATCTTTTTCCATGTGAAATTCCTTATTTTTCTACTAGTATCTCCTTTCTTTCTATGTAGATTATTTTTCCTATACCCTTTTAGAGATACCTTTCCAATTTAACACAATGGTTCTTGACATCTCTATCGTCCTTGTAGGTGCACAAACCCCTGGAAATATAGGTACTGCCGCAAGGGCAATGAAAAATTTTGGATTTTCAAAACTTCTTTTAGTCGACCCTCCTCACCTTTCCCGAGATGGTGATGCCTATGGATTTGCTGGACGTGCCCGGGATGATATTCTCCCCAACCACAAAATCGTATCCTTTGATTATGTAGTGGAGAATTACCATACCATTGCTTTCACGGCAATAACAAACCAAAGTGGGTCAAAACACATGCGATTCCCATTCCTTACGACCCGGGATATCCTGGACGAAACTTCTCAGTTATCTGGATCTATTGCTTTAGTTTTCGGTCGAGAAAGAATTGGACTTACTAATGTAGAAATAGCAAAATTAGACCGAATATGTTCTATACCCGCATCCTCTGATTATCCAACTCTTAATCTAGGGCAAGCTGTAACTGTAGCGTTATATGAGCTGAGTCCGTTATCTCTTTCTGAATTTCATCACCCAGATCTTGAATCTGATCTAGCAACTCCTTCTGAATTGGAAGATTTCTATGCCCATTTTTCTTCTTTACTCTCGGCATTGGACTATCCTTCTCAAAAACACGGAAAGACTCTGAGATTAATTCGCCGCGTTTTGGGGCGAACCCATCCAACTTCTCGTGAACTCAACACCCTCCGTGGAGTATTTCGACGAACAATTAGAAATGCAAGTCATACTGCCTCTCCCCCCGAAGAAAAGGATTCTCCCTAGTTATAACCTTTTTTCAATTTCTTGTTGTAGTATGGAACTCACTACAGATCCCTTTGTTTTCCCCCTTAGTTCTACCATACATTCCCCCATAAGCGCGGAAAAAGACCCTTTTCCTTCCATTTTTATTTTTTCTTCATTAGCTTTCACTACCTTTTCAATTATTTTTCTCACACCCTCTTCTTTTACAACCACCAATCCCATCTTTTCTAGCGCTTCATTGACGGTAGCAAATTTCTTTGCAGATATCAACTTTAGCACATCTGCTATCCCCTCTCTCATAAGTTTCTTCTCTGTTATGAGTTGGAATATTTCCTCAAAATTTTCATCTGATACATTTCCCACTTGAACCCCTTCTCTGCGTAGTTCTGTATATTTATTTTCAAGAATCTCTATTGCTAAAGTTGGTTTAATTCCCGTATCTATCGCCTTTTCAAACAATGGCATTCTCTCTGAATAAGCCATTTGTTTCGAAAGATCTTCTCCAATTCCCAAATCCTTGTTATACCTTTCAGCCCTTTTTTCTAACGTTTCTACCACTCTTATCCCTGCAGTCTCAACTTCAACCGGAAACACATCCGTCTCTGGATACATTCTAGCTTCTCCTGGCAACGGACGCAAGTATCTTGAGGTACCATCTTCTTTTACCCCTCTAGTCTCTTCTGGAACTTTTTCTAAGCATCCCTCAGCCCTATCCGCAACTGAAACAATAGCTTCGTTTGCCACTTTTTTTTCTGCCGCAACAATAACAAAAGCCGATTCATTTTGTATCCCTATTCTTCTTCTGATCTCGTCGACCTCTTCCTGCATAATCCCGTAATTCGGCAATTCATCAGTGTGGAATATTCCCCCTGCTCCATACTTTTTTGCATAGTCCGATAGTTCTGTACCAAGCCTCCTATCTGGTGCTATCATTTCCCCCAATACTCCCTGAAACCCCTTCATAGGAAGTGCGACTACAATCCCTCCTCGATCCACTTCCTTCTGAATTACTTCACTACCTGTTTCTTTGAATACTTCCGTGACTTCCATGGAGGGTTTTATTTCTACTTCCTTTGAACCCAATCTTTCCTTAATCTCAATAAGATTCTTCTGACGATCAATTTCAATCTGTATGATTTTTTCAATATCATCTAAATTTTGAACACCTTTCAATTCGACACGAGCACCCGAATTTATTGAGATATTGATATCTTGTCGTATCGTTCCAATTCCTCGCTTCACCTTTCCTGTAGATCGAAGTAACATCCCAATTTTAGCAGCCACGTTTCGTGCTTGTTTAGGCGTCTTGATATCCGGAAGCGTACTAATCTCAACAAGTGGAATTCCAATTCTATCTAAACTATAGATTACTTCTCCCTTCTGTTCTTCTATTCTTTTTGCACTTTCCTCTTCTAACATTAACTCTCCCAATCGAACCACACCCTCTTCAGTTTCAATCTGGCCACCTCTTGCAATCAAAGCCGTCCGCTGAAATCCAGAAGTATTCGACCCATCTATCACTAGTTTCCTCATTATTTGAATCTGATCTACCGGTTCCATTCCCAATAACAGTGCCACTTCTAACGCGATTTCTAACGCCTCTTTATTAAGATTTCCTGGTGGTTCCTCATCTTCTTCAACAAGACAAGTACTCTCGAATGAAAGATATCTAAATTTTTTCCCCGTCTGACTTTCCTCCAACGCGGCTCTATCTATTTCTCCCATCTCTGACATGGTGGCATGCAAACTCCGTGAAAATGATTTAACATGCTCTTCTGGGTCTCGAAATACAGTTGGGCATTTACAAAATAGTTTATGTTTCGTGTTGAGTTGCTGGTGTATTTCTAAACCTGCCACCAATCCCAATTCTGCATACTCATGTTCCTCCATTGAACTGAATGGGTCTTGAACAGATAAAAAGAAATCCGTATAATGCCTATTTGCCGACTACTCTTCCGATTCAAGTATCCCTGGTTTTGTCATCCTCCTAGCATCCAACATATCATCTGCATCCGCTTCAGAAATTTCCCCCATCTCAATCGCAACTTCTCTAACTGTCTTTTCATTCACATATGCTTCTTTTGCGATTTTAGCAGCTTTATCATACCCTATATGGGGGCTTAGCGATGTGGCAAGAGCCATACTCCATTCAACTTGATTTTCACACTTTTCTTTATTTGCATTCAACAGGTCGATGAATTTTTCTGCAAAGACCACTGCAACATTAGAAATTATTTTTGTTGAATTTAAGAAGTCATTTGCTAGGATTGGTTTGTATAAGTTTAATTCTAACTGCCCCTCCGCCGCTCCATATGCTATTGTCATGTCGTTCCCAATAACTCGTTTATGAACTTGGTTAACTGCTTCTGCCATAACTGGATTTATTTTCCCTGGCATTATTGAAGATCCCGGTTGATTTTCTGGCTGCTTGATCTCGCCCAATCCATTTCTAGGCCCCGACGCCAATAGTCTCAAATCATTTGCTATTTTGTTCATTGACCCTGCCACAACTCGTAGGGCCGCATGCGCTTCCGACATGGCATCATGCGCAGCTTGAGCTTCAAAATGATCTATAGCTTCCCTAAATGAAATCCCTGTTTCTTCAGATATGTATTTACTGGCTATCTTTGGAAATTCAGGATGCATGTTCAGTCCAGTCCCAACAGCAGTTCCTCCAATTGGGAGTTCGGCAAGACTACTTCTCACATTTTCCAATCTTTTAATCCCCTTTTCTATTTGTGTTTTGTATCCTCCAAACTCTTGCCCCAACGTTATTGGAGTTGCATCCTGTAAGTGAGTCCTCCCTGTCTTTACAACCCCTGAAAATTCCTTTTCTTTTTTCTCCAATGCGCTTTTCAATATCTCCAATGCTGGTACTACTTCTTTGTCAATTGACTCTAGGGCAGAAACATGCATCGCAGTAGGAATTATATCATTAGATGATTGCCCAAAGTTGACATGATCATTGGGGTGTATCACTTTTGATCCAATATCTTCCCCCACAATCTCACAAGCACGGTTCGCTATCACTTCATTCGCATTCATATTCGAAGACGTCCCCGATCCTGTCTGAAATACATCTACTTGAAATTGATCTACAAGTTCTCCTGAAATAACCTCATCAGCAGCCAAAACAATTGCTTCCACCACTTTTTGTTCCAGAAATCCTAGTTCTCCATTTGCTTTCGCTGCAGACTTTTTAATAATCCCTAGAGCTCTTATGAATCCTGACTCAAATACCTCTCCACTAATTGGAAAGTTCTCAATCGCCCGCTGGGTCTGTGCCCCCCAGTATACATCTTTTGGAACTTTTACTTCCCCAAGACTATCTTTTTCAATACGATAATCTGTCATTACAACTCATTCTTTGCGAGCAATGACCTAAAATACTTGGGTCTGCACCTAACTGTCCCCCACCTAAAACCACCTATTCAATCCCGTTTGTTTGGTTAATTCTCCTATTTGATTCAAACCACGATCCACCTTTTCTTTCGGAATGCCCCATTCTTTTACTATGTAATTTCTTGCCCCTTCTATATCTGGATTCATAGAAACATCCAATTCATATTTGTCTGTCACTGTAGGCTGTAGGAATATTTCTCTAATTCGATCAACGTATTCTATGGATTCCGATCTCGCATTGAGCACTTCCCATATATCTCCATATTTTATTATTTCTTTAAGGGCTGTTTTGGGTCCCACACCCATTAATCCCTCATTGAAATCTGTCCCCGAAAGAATCCCAACATCGACCAATTGTTCCCATGTAATGTTATTACGATCCAGAGTCTCTTGCAATTTCATTATCTCTACGTCTCCAGACCCTGTGAGTCTCCTCAAAGTTACTGGGGATCCAAACAAAAGAGTATCATAATCATCGCTACCCGCGCAATCTACCCTTTCATCATGCCGAGCCATATACGAACATTGCCCCTCCCCTTCTGCAGGAGCTTCAACGTATGAAATATCTAATAATTCGAATAATTCCCTTGTGGTTTTGTGTATCGTTGGAGTCAATCTTTGGGTTTGAGATTCCAATCGAGAAATCTCTGCCTTGTCCTCTGATTTTATAGCCTCTTCAAGTCGAATTTCTCTCATCTCTCTTCCTCTCCTCCTTTCTTCAATTACCTCATTTTTCAATTCCGTTGGAATTCCATCAAAAACCATCACAGGTTGAACTTGTGATTGGAGTAGTTTTGATATCCCTCTCACAATTCCTATTAAGTTTGCAACTTCCACTCCATCCTCTGTTGTGTATGCTCCCCTTTCTGTAAACCTAACTGTCGTAGTTAGATATTTATAAAGCCAATTATGAGCATCTATCGCCACCGTTCTACCCATGAAGTCCTCTGGTTTTGCCGATTGTAAAGCAGCCAAAGAACGTAGTGCAGCGTTTCCCATTATCTACTCTTAAACCTCTCTAAATTTGAAGTCTACCTTCTCATTCTCACATCGGTGGGTATTTCTACCTTCCCTCTTTATCTGTTTTGAGCTGTTAATATGCCGACTGGTACAATTGTATTCTTTCATTCGAGAAAAGGCTATGGATTCATAAAACAAGAGGACTCCTCTACCGACGTTTTCGTTCACATGGACGATGTAGAAGGGCCCGATCTAACCGAAGGAGAAGTAGTAGAGTTTGAGATCGAGACCGCCCCCAAGGGCCCCCGCGCAACTAATGTAAAACGCATAGAAGCGGACGATTCCGAATCATCAGAAACTGAATAAAGTCTTAGTAGGCATATTTTTTATATCCTCTTTAGACACGAATTCAACTTCTTCATCCGTGAGAGATTTCACCGACCGAAATGCCTCTATTCCCTCTAGATATCTCTCCCGCGTTTGGGCACTTGGACACTCTAATACCAATTCTAATATGCCCGTTTTCTTTCCTGTGTACTCAAAACCAGATTTATACAAAGCCCTATATGCAAAAACATTATTCGTTGCTATTTTGACCAATTTCACTCGCCCCATCAAACTCTCCACCGCATATGATAATAATTTTGGACCAATTCCTTTACCTCTAAGATTTTTTTCTACCACCACGTATCTGATCCAAACAATATCTTTATCATTTCTATCTCCACTAAATGAAAGAGCTGCAATTATCCTTTCTCCATTTTTCGCTAAAATTTTACCTGTATCCTTCCCAATGAATTTCCCTGCATAACTAAATTTATCTCTCTCAAGAAATATCGGGGGTCCCCCTTCCCCATCCCCCAGGGTATTAAATTTAATTTTTTCACCCAAAATCTTTCACCATTTCAACCCCATCATTTTTATCATAATCGCCCCTGAATATAACCTATGGTGGCTACACTATTGCTCACTAGCGAAGACATCTCCGATCTAGCTTCCCCCAAAGAATATGTAGATGCAGTGAAGAGAGGGTATCAACAACATGGAGGCGGCGCGCCTCTTGTTCCTAGGGCATCTCTATTCTGTAAAGACCCTCCTGGAAAACTCACCGGGTATTCTGCTATCCTCCCTGAAGACGGTGTAATGGGGGGCTACCTCTATTCTGCAGGTTTCACTTCCCAAGATGCTTGGTTTATCACAACAATTTTCGATGCAAAAACTGGGGAACCACTAGCTATACTAGATGGGGCTTCTTTCAATCCCTATAAAACAGGAGCAGTAGGTGCATTAGGCATCGATACACTAGCTCGAAAAAGTGTATCCAATTTAGCAGTTATCGGATCTGGACCTCAAGCAAAAGGACAACTAAGAGCAGCAGTAACTGTCCGAAAATTCGATAGCATACATGTCTATTCCTCTACTAAACACCACCGGGAATCGTTTGCAAAAGAACTCACCGAAGAACTTGATATCCCTATCAAACCTGTTAGTTCAAGCAAACTAGCTATCTCCAATGCAGATGTCATCATAACCGCAACCAATTCTAGTATTCCCGTTTTTGATGGCCACAACGTATCTGATGGGACTCACATAACTGCAATTGGACAATATCATCCTCGAAAGAGAGAATTAGACGAAAATATTATACAAAGATCTCTCTATGTCCCTGACTTACGCTCCAGAGTTTTCACTGATGCTGGATCCTTTTTAGCCGCATTCAACATGGGTCTAGTAGATGAAACTCACATACATGCAGAACTCAGTGAAGTCCTTAATGAAGTTTCACCCGGAAGAACTACTGATTCTGAAATCACGATTTTTGACAGTGGAGGGACTGCAATAGAAACCATTTCTTCTGCTTATATGCTGTATCAAAAAGCTTTACAAGAGGGAATCGGGACCACCTTGAAAATTGAACCTTCTAGCACTGCAATGAATTAATTCCCATTTCACAATCCTATTGCGGATGTCAGCGAAATGCCAGCCACGATCGACCCTACTAGGTATCCTATGATTGCACCGCCATTAAGAAACGGAAGTCCTGCGTGAGCTCTTCCCTTGTTCACCAACCATAGCAGTATAATTAACCCTCCTATCGTCCCAACCATGCTTCCCACTACTGGCATACTTATTGGTATCCTCAAAAAGATGTAAGGTGCTTCTGAAAAACACGCTGCGCTTGCTACCATTATCGTAGGCAGTATCAAATCCCCCAGACCTATGTAAAAAGCCTCCCTTTCCTTTTTCCTATCTGCCTCCATACCATCTTTGAAAAATGAATACTCAAGTGAAAACGGTACTATCAATATTAATGGCAATTTCAACCTGCTAATCTCCTCTGCTAACGTTAACATATGCTTAGTCTTGTACACACTTATGACATCATAAATAATCAAAAATATCAATAAAATTAACGCAGGCAATGGGCCAAAACTAATTCCGAATAAACCTGCCGCACTGGCACTTACTATTATTCCTGCTCCATCGATAACATACCATTCTGGATATACAAACAACGCAATGCAGAGGCCTCCTGCCAATATCAAAGCAATCATTTCTGTGGGCCCTCTCGGCACTATCCACTCTGCCACAACCACAAAGGCGTACCACGATATAAACCCACACATCGATATTATCACAAGACGAATCAGGAGATCCATCTCTTGTCTCATTGTGTATAACAAAATCCCAGTAGCCACAAGAACCACTGCCAAGTAGAGTACTCCATTCAGAGGGTCGTCTGGATTCTCAACTGACTGATAACCTTCTTCTAAAAATGGATTGATAAGTGATATTGCCCCCATTTGAACTATCAATACAAAAGCTAGTATTACTCCCACCGCAATTATTTTCTTGTGTTCTATTTTCATTTTCCCTCGATTTCTGGATATGCCTTCAACGAGAATACAAACGTTTTTTCAGTATGCTCTTCGCACCCTCTTTAATTTTAATAACCATGTATGGTCTGGAAACTGGTCCAATCACGTCGACAATACGTCCCACATTCTCTAATTTTTCATCGATAACTTTCGTCCCTATTTTTGGACGTGTTTGATCCTCTCCTTGTACTATTGCTATCGAACCTGTAATTGTTTTGACCTCACCTATTCTCTTCATTTCTAATCGCCTTTACGTATGCCGCAACAGCTTGAATTATATCATTCTTCGCCGAATCACTTGAGTTCTTTACCCTTACTCGACCTGTCATTACCCATGGCTGTCGTGAATATGATTTCTCCTGTTCGATTTCCGAAGAATATCCTATCTTTTTCAATGCCAGCTCTATCTCCTCTACTGTTGGACTTTCAACTGCAAGATTCTCTGGAACACGCCTACCCCCCGCTCTAGTTTTTTGAGAATCTAAATATGCTGGGTAGATGAGCTTGTCCACCATACTCTGATCTGGTTTCCCTCTGAATTTATACTTCTTCTTTTCTCAACTATCTTAATTTTATAGCCGCTAATACAACACTTATTTATTTAATCCAAATTTAATTGTGTATCAATGCGTTACATTCACCGCGTAACTGCTTGGTGCTTAACTCTTTCCACTCTATTGATTATAGTCTCTTTAGTTAGTTCTGGAATTGGCCCCGTCAAGTTGTCTTCTAATTTATTTCTCAAAGTTATGCTCACTATTTTCTTCGGTGAAACCAATCTTCTCACTCCTACTGATATGACCATTTTGGTAACTCTGAGATTACCCCGTATAATTCTCGCTGCTATAGTGGGATTCGCACTAGCAGCAGCCGGAACCGTTATGCAAGGGTTTTTTAGAAATCCCATGGCCGACCCGTCTATTATCGGTGTGTCCGCAGGAGCTGCAACTGGAGCAGTAGCAGTGATAGCCTTTGGACTTTCTATTCCATTTGGTATTGAAATTGCAGCTATCATTGGAGCACTTGTAGCTGCGTTTTTTGTTTTCTATGTTTCCACCGAAAAAGGACACACACCCGTTGCAACACTTTTACTTGCTGGAATTGCAGTCCAAACATTTCTCGGAGCTGTAGTATCCCTTTTACTCCTTCTCAGTGGAGAAAATCTTCGGCAAGCAATCTTTTGGTTGATGGGACATCTCCACACCGCAAATTGGATTGATATTTCTTTCACTTTACCCCTCGTCTTACTTGGATTTTCATTCTTATTTTTGTTCACCCGAGATTTGAATGCCCTTTACCTTGGGGAAGAAAGTGCGCACAGTTTAGGTATAAACGTAGAACAAACGAAGAGACTACTCTTAGGAGTGGCAAGTCTCCTAACTGCAGTCGCGGTTTCCGTATCTGGAATAATCGGGTTTGTTGGACTCATCATTCCTCATATAATGCGTATTATAGTTGGACCAGACCATCGTATACTACTCCCCACAAGCGCACTATCTGGGGCTATATTTCTAGTTATAGCCGATACCGTAGCTAGATCTGGTGTCGCAGAAGTACCAGTTGGAGTTGTCACAGCACTAGTAGGGGCTCCATTTTTTATTTATTTATTGCGCAATAGAGGGGGGTCTGTATGATGACTTCTATAAAAGTGGAAAATGTTTCTGTTCATATCGACAATATGCCTATATTAAAAAATATAAGTACAAACTTTGATGAATCCAAATTCATTGGGATCGTGGGTCCTAATGGGTCTGGAAAAACTACACTTTTGAGAGTATTGAATGGACATATTACTCCTGCCCAAGGAAATGTCTATGTGGGGTCTGAATCGATAACCCAGCTTTCCGCACATCAGATAAGTAAAAAAATTGCTGTAGTTCCTCAAAACACGATGGTTTCTTTTGATTTCACTGTACGAGAAATTGTAGAAATGGGTCGTTATCCTCATAGTCCACGTTTCGGAGGATTCGATTCGCACACTGATATCGTTACTTGGGCAATCAAACAAACTGACCTATCAACACTTTCTGAACGAACTATAAATTCATTAAGCGGTGGCGAAAAAGCACGTGTCTTCATAGCCAGAACACTCGCCCAAGAAACTCCAATCCTCTTACTTGATGAACCAATAGCAAGTCTTGATTTTCGTCATACTGCGCGTATTCTTTCTCTCATTAAAGATCAGGTTGATACTTTTAAAAAAACCGCCATCGTAGTTTTACATGATTTGGAATTGGCAGCTAATTTTTGCGACCAACTCCTCTTACTATCTGAAGGTGAAATTTTATCCATGGGGGCTCCCAAATCTGTTCTAACTCGTAGAAATATTCAGGAGGCATTTGACACAAATGTTTCTATAGAGACTCACCCACTCACTGGTCTCTTAACAATCAATGTGATTGACTAAACCCCCACTCATTGGAACTGCGTTTAAATGCAGATGTTTGTTATAATTTTTACAACCAGGAAAATATACTAATACCTTTCCCTCTTCTGTCCATACAATAAAATGAATTCAATTCTCTCCGATAGCGCACTTAAATTTTTAGATTTGATATCTCCCAAACCCACTGAAATTTTACTAGAAATGGAACTCCTAGCACAAGAGAGGAATTTCCCCACCGTTGGTCTCCAAGCTGGAAGGGCAATAGAGCTCATCACTACTATGTCTGGTGCAACAAGAGCATTTGAATTTGGTTCAGGATTCGGCTACTCTGCATATTGGATCGCACGCGGACTCCCCTCTGACGGATCTGTTGTATTAACGGACCGGGACCAAGCCGAATTAGATCTAGCCCGCGATTTTCTCACTCGGGCAAACCTTTCCGACAAAGCAATATTTGAAATAGGCGAAGCCCGCAAAATTTTTGATAACTATTCTGAACAATTCGATCTAATTTTATTTGACCATTATAACCAAGACTATCTACTAGACTTCCATGCTGTAAAGCATAAACTTCTTCCTGGAGGTGTTATAATCGCCGACAATGCTATGTCGGGGTTGACAGTGAGTTTCGAAGGTTTGATCTCCTTTTTCGACCCGGATTCCGACGACCCGCCACTCAATGAAAATACCATGGGAACTGCAAATTACCTACTTGAACTGAAAAAAGATCCCTCCCTCACAACATTCGTCATACCCATTGGAGATGGACTAGTTGTAAGCGTACGCACCTAATTTTTGCACCCCATTTTCATTTCAACGTACACGATCCCGTGTATTCCACATCTTTAATATTTTTTATAATTGGTTCCTTCCCACAAATAGGACAATTTGGATTCTTCCTGATGTTCGTCTCTTCAAACGACATATTCAACGCATTGTATTCTATGATTCTTCCTTGCACCAATTCTCCTATTTTTGCAACATTTTTTATGGCCTCTGTCGCTTGTATGCTCCCTATCACCCCTGCAACACTACCCAAAACTCCTGCAGTCGCACAATCAAGAACAGTCCCCGGAGGTGGGGCGGTTTTAAACAAACATCTATAACATGGAGAACTGTCCGTTTCTGGGAATGTCATTACCCTCCCTGAAAACCTGAGAACTGCCCCATAACTATATGGTTTTTTGGATAAAGTACAAGCGTCATTTATTAAAAAACAACTCTCAAAATTATCAGTACCATCGACTATGAAATCATACCCTTCAATCAAATCTAGAATGTTGTTGGGATTTACTTCTGTATGGTGCACTTTCACCTTTACATCTGGATTTATGCCATTTACAAATCTACTTGCACATTCAACCTTTGGCCTTCCTATGTCCTTTACCCCATAGATAATTTGTCTATGGAGATTGGAAATTTCCACGGAATCTCCATCTGCTATCCCCATGGTTCCAACACCTGCAGCAGCCAGATATTGGATCACAGGTGCCCCCAGTCCTCCTGCACCTATGACTAATATCTTACTTCTTAATATGGCATCCTGCCCTTCTGGTCCGATCTCTTCCATTATAATTTGCCTAGAATATCTCTCTAGCCTTTCTCGATCGAGGTTTGGACCATCCATCTAGTTACTTAGACCGCTTTTGGGATAAATACACAGCTAATTTTATCTAAGTTTTATACCCTCGATAAATGCTTTTAAGTCCCCCTCTCTGTTACTCAATACTATGTCAAAGACTGGGAGTATCACCTCCATGGAGCTAAATGACAAAATAGAAGCAGGTGAAAACGTGCAAATAATCGATGTTCGACCCGAACAGGATTATATATCTGGCCATATACCTGGATCGATTAATCTGCCTCTTTCTCATTTTGCGAGAGACATTTCTACTATAACTTTTGAACCTAGTATCGTAGTTGTTTGTGCAATAGGCGAAAGTTCTCTACAAGCTATACGTTTATTAAATTCTTATAGCGCCGTTCCCCAAGAAACTGAAATTTTGAATCTTATAGGTGGATACCACCATTGGATTTTTTCCATCTCTCCTACTTAAATTTCCAATACCTTTTCTACTTCAAACTCCCCACCGAAATTGATATATCACTTCTGTCTAGTATTGCGAGTATATGGCAATTGAATTCGACATAGATGGAGATATTTTCACAGCCCAACTCCTTGAAAAAGACGCTCCAGAGTCTACCAAAGCATTCCGTTCTCTCCTCCCCCTGGAATCAAAACTTTTCCACGTTAGGTGGAGCGGATTTGCTGTTTGGATTGACATAGACGATATAGAACTTCCAAATTTACCTCGTGAAAATCATACAGTTTATCCCTCTATTGGGGATGTATTGCTGTATCCTGGATTTCGCAGTGTGAAAGAAATACTGATATCTTGTGGACCAACGTGTTTCAAAAGTACCGCAGGAGAATTGGCAGGTAACCACATAGCCACTCTTGACGCCTCTCGAAAAGAACTAATAGAATTGGAACTCTCATCACTTGAGCATGGATCAAAACCGGTGACCATCCGGGAAATCTAAATTTCCTTTAGGAGCATTTTCACATCTGATATAAGCGTTTCTGAGTCTACAAAAACCAACTTCAACATCGGTTCTTTACCATCTGCACCTCTGTCAATTACCTTCGCTACGAGTGGCCCCTGATCACTAAACACCTCTCTCGCACCCCATTCCATAGTGTTGCCTTCATTTTCTCTGATAGATTTTTCTTGATCCATCCGATTATATTCTTTTGTTTCCCAACCAATTTTTTCAATTCCTAATTCAATTTTTTCATTAAATTTACAATTCATGGCAAACCTCAAATAAGGGTGGTATTCTCTAGCCTCCTTTAGAAACCTCGCAACATGACTAGACGCCCCAAAAACAACCCCATCTCCTATATTTACCCCCCTAGATGTTTTTGTAATTCTCCCTTCCACTCCTGCCATTTCTTCGATACTTTCTGCATATGGGGTAGACCCCACAATATTCATCCCGACTTCAGGAACTAGTGGCCGTATTTCCAGTCGAACCAATTCCGACACGATGGACCTAATGGTCTCTATCGTCGCCTGTCTCTCCCCCTTCTCCCTTAACTCGACGAGATGGTGAATGGTTCCTGGTCCTCTTCCCACATCTATAGGATATCGCAGCGCACGTTCGACAAACGCTATACTTTCACAGACTGCATCTTCGATAGTTTCTCCTTTCGCTACATTCGCAGTAATCGCACTTGACAACGTGCATCCCGACCCATGCGTTATGTCCGAATCTATCCATTCATGTTCTATCTGAATATTCCCCTCTTTTGTCACCAAAATATCTACAACCGTATCTCCTTTGATATGTCCGCCCTTTACCAACACATTTTCGGTACCCATTTTGAGTATCTTCTCACCCGCATCAATAGCATCCGATATGTTCCTTATCTCCATCGCTGCCAATACTCCTGCTTCATCGGCATTTGGAGTTACAATTTGAGAATTTTTAATTAACTCTTTGTACGCCTCTTCTGCCCCACTTTCTAGCAATGCATCCCCGGAGGTAGCCACCATAACAGGGTCTACTATAAGTGGGAATTCAAAACTTTTCGAACGTCTCGCAATCATCTCTATGTTTTGAGTGTTAGCTAGCATACCGGTCTTCGCCGCACTCACTTCAAAATCAGACAAAATAGAATCTATTTGAGCTCCCACTTCTGCAACCGGTATTACCATAACGGAATCTACTCTCCTTGTATTTTGTGCCGTAATTGAAGTAATGGCACAAGTTCCAAACACACCTAATGACTCCATAGTTTTAAGATCCGCCTGAATACCTGCACCACCACCCGAATCACTCCCTGCTATGCTCAAAACTACTGGTGGATAAATAGGGGCAATTTTTCTTTTATTGGACTTTTTATCCATAATTCCTTTACCTATTAATTTTCTGCCCGATCCCATATACTTTTGTACTACTAACTCTTGATGGGATACCATGCAATCCGTAGTTTTCCTCTCAATTTTATTTTTACTGCTAGCAAGTTTTACCGCACTTGGATTTTGGCATTCTCGAGGGCGAGTCAAATCAGTTGAAGATCTGATAACTGCAAGAAATTCTATTGGTAGGGGTGCAATTACTGCAACACTCATCTCTTCTGTTATGGGTGTGTGGATCCTATTCATCCCTGCAGAAGCAGGAGCAGTTTTTGGAGGCGTTTCTGCAATAATTGGTTATGGTATAGGTGAAGCATTGCCTCTCTTAACTTATGCAAAACTCGGCCCAAGAATTCGAAAACTTATTCCAAACGGACACAGCCTCACCGAATACGCATACGTTCGATATGGCCCAACTGCGTACTTCCTAGTCTTAGTTGTTAGTATTTGTTATATGCTCCTCTTCCTCTCCGCAGAACTCACCGGAATGACCGGGGTTCTAGAATTAATTATGGAAATACCACGATGGCAATCTGCTCTTATGATCATCTTTTTTGTACTCTTATATACGGGGTACGGTGGAATCCGAGCTAGTATCTTCACCGATACAATCCAGACACTTTTAATTTTACCTTTGATGATCGCATTTGCCCTTTTCATTGTTTACACTCTAGGTGGAACTACCACTATCTATACAAACGTCTTTTCTGTCGACCCCAATCTGCTCAATCCCGGATTTAAGACCGGACTCTTTTTCGGGTTCTGGGTGGCGATCGCAATATTGTCTGCAGAATTGATGAACCAAACTTGGTGGCAAAGAATCTATGCATCTCAAGACGATTCGAATCTCCAAACCTCTTTTATCGCAGCGGCATTGATCAATATGTTCATCGTCATACTCGCGGGTTTATTCGGAGTCATAGCACGAGGTCATGTGGACCTCATAACTGACCCATCCAACCCCGGGTATAATGCTAGTTCTTCCCTCTTTCTACTATTCCAAACCGTTTCCCCAGAACCCATACTAGTGGGCGTTCTCATCTTAGCAATTCTATTGACAATTGGATCTGCCGATTCTTTATTAAACGCTCTTTCGAGCCTTATCACGGCAGACCTTCCTAAATATTTCAATACACCTTCGGACAATTCCTTGCGCTTCAGCGCCCGAATTCTCACTGTTATAGTAGCCTTCGTCGCAATTTATATTAGTCTTCAAGCACGAAGCGTTCTTGGATTATTCTTACTAGCAGATTTACTTTGTGCCGCGGTAGCAGGCCCATTTTTATATGGACTTTACTCAAAAAAGACGACAGGGTCTGGATTTTTAATTTCTTCTATAAGTGGTTTGGTGGTTGGAATTATTTACTTCCCAAACCAAACCATTTCTTCGTTTCTTGGTTCCATCCCTTATTATGGATCCATACATCCCACTCCTAATTTCCTCTTGGCTTTCTTCGGGGCAGCATTCATTTCGACCTCTCTAACCGTCATCTTTTCTTACGGGAAATACTATCTCCCTCCAAAGATATTTTCACATGAGGATTTTGATTTCGAACGGTTAACCACAGAGATTAAAGACCTACACGACCCCTCCACTACTAAAAAGAAATAGACTATATGCCTAATTCCGCGTAAAACTATG
>CETH01172511.1_pt1 | contig 117208 bp, 109 predicted proteins | sample 361461 | NCBI WGS metagenome assembly CETH01 (sample SAMEA2622695, study PRJEB7988) | marine metagenome | isolation source: saline water (ENVO:00002010), including | reverse complement strand
TTAATGGATGATCTTCTGGAATACCTGCTTCAACTTTACCAACTAAATCAGCACCAACATCTGCAGCTTTAGTATAGATTCCACCGCCTACTCTAGCAAATAAGGCAATTGATGAAGCTCCTAATGAAAAACCCGTGATTGCTTGGATTAATTCATAAGTACCTGAAAATAAATTCATACTTGAATATATAACATAAAGACCGGTTACACCCAAAACACCAAGTCCAACTACACTTAAGCCCATAACTGATCCACCTGTAAAAGCAACATTTAAAGCTTTTGCCAAGCCAGACTGAGCTGCATTCGTTGTTCTATTGTTAGCTTTAGTTGCTACTTTCATACCTAGAAATCCAGCTAGTCCAGATGCCAATGCCCCAATTAAAAAAGAAATAGACACTAACCAAGAATTTTTACTTTCTGGAGCCAGAAAAGCTAATAAAATAGCTACAATAACTACAAAAATAGCTAAGACTTTATATTCTGCACGAAGGAAAGCCATTGCACCATCAGCAATTGCTTTTCCAATTTTCACCATTCTCTCTGTACCTTGATCTTGTCTATTTATCCAGCTTGTTTTCCAAAATGAAAACAACATTGCAATAAACCCTGCACCAAGCACTAAATATATATAACTATTATCCATATTTTTATTTTTCCCTTTTAATTAAATTTATTCATTGTTTTATTTATTCCATTTTCAAAATAATAATTAATTCCTGAAGTAGCATATTCTAAAACTTCATCAATTATATTACTATACTCTTTAGGAAATGCTTTTAAAACATATTTTTCTGAAGGCCTCATATTCATATCTGTTGCAATCCCTATTTTTAGCCTATCAAAACTATCTGTTTTAAGATGATATATAATAGATTTTATTCCATTATGGCCACCTGCTGTTCCTTTTGACCTAAATTTAATCTTACCTAAATCAATATCAATATCATCATAAACAATTAATAAACTATTAGTATTTACTTTATAATAGTCTAACAACTGTTTAATAGCAATACCACTATTATTCATATATGTTGTTGGCTTTACAAACATATATTCATTGGTCTGGGCAAAAATATAATCTCCCTTACCTGCTTTATATTTTAAAAAGCGTTGTTCAACGATTTTATCAACAAGCCAAAATCCAAAATTATGTTTTGTTGATGCATAATTGTTTCCTGGATTTCCAAGGCCAACAATTACTTTCATTATTTATCCTTCTGTATCTTCTTTATTCTTATCTCCATCATCTCCTGCGCTAGAATCAATTGATGTATCTGAAGAAGCATCTTCTTCAGTAGATAATTCATCTGCTACAACATCAGATGCTTCTTCTTTCATTGCCTGTGTAATTGATATAATGATTTGATTAGCATTAGACTTAACCTCTAAATTATCTACAGTCTTAGCATCTTCCACTTTAAAGCTATCACCAATTTCAAGTGCAGAAACATCTATATCTATAGTTGAAGGAATATCCATTGGCAAACACTCTATCTCAAGCTCATTCAAAGATTGCACCATAACACCACCTTCCACAACTCCTTTAGCTGTACCAATAATATTTACAGGAACACTAACTGATACCATTTGATCCATTTTAATACCATATAAATCAATATGCATTATTTCATCTGTTACAGGATGATACTGTACTGATTTAAATAGAACATTTCTCTTTTTAGAACCTACAGTAATATTAAAAATTTGAGAATCAGCTTTTTGTGCCTTTACAATTTCTTTTTTATCAATATAAAATGGGATACTCTCTTTTGAATCATGAGAATAATAAATCCCAGGAATTTTTTTACCCTCGCGAAGATTTCTTTTTCTTCCACCTTTATTTGTTAAATCCCTTTTATCAACACTTAAATTAAATTCTTTTAACATTATTATAATCCTTTCTAAGATTTTTTAAACATTGAACTCAATGAAGTTCCATCAACAATTCTTTTTATAGATTCACCAAAAACATTTGCAACATTTATAATTTCTAATTTAGAAAATTTATTTTTTTCATTTAATTCAATAGTATTGCATACAATTACTTTAGATATTTCAGACTGTGTTAACCTATCAATTGCAGGTCCTGATAAAACCGGATGTGTGGCAACTGCATTTACAGATAGAGCTCCATTTTCCATCGCCGTTGTAGAAGCATTACATATTGTCCCAGCAGTATCTATCATATCATCTATAATTAAAACATGCTTGTTTTTTAAATCTCCAACTAAATTAGCAACAACTGCTTCATTTGCTTTTGGTCTTCTTTTATCAATTAAAGCAAAAGAAACACCTAATGTTTTAGCATATGCCTGACTCATTTTTGCACTACCTACATCTGGAGCTAAAACAACACCCGAAGATTCATCTAAATTCAATTCTTTTAATTTACTAAATAGAGCTATTCTTGAATATAAATGATCAAAAGGAACATTTGCAAAACCCTGTATCTGTGATGAATGTAAATCCATTGAAACTATTCTATTTACACCCACAGAAGACATGACATCTAAAAACATTCTTGCAGAAATAGGAACTCTAGGTCTATCTTTTCGGTCTTGTCTACCATAACCAAAATATGGAATAACTGCAATAACAGATTTAGCAGATGCTCTTTTTGCTGCATCTAAAATCAATAATAATTCCCATATATTATCAGCTGGAGGATTAGTTGATTGCACTATAAAAACATCTTCATTCCTAATATTTTCCTTAAATGCAACAGATAACTCTCCATCGCTAAATCTCTTAATTTCTAAATTTCCTAAATCTATATCTAGATAACTACATATATCTTTCGCTAAAGATTTATTCGAATTTCCGCTAAATATTTTCATGCTGGGGGACAGGGAGTCGAACCCCGATTCCATGGACCAAAACCATGTGTCCTACCATTGAACGATCCCCCAATAATATCCATTATTTATACATTAGGAGTTACTAAGTAGGTATGATAATCTTTAAAGCATTCTATTGCTGAAGCTGCTAATTTCATATCATTGTATATACCAAACATAGTCGAACCACTCCCCGACAAACTCGAATATAAAGCACCACAATCATAAAACATTGTCTTTATATCCAATATTTCTGGATATGCTGAACATACAACTTGTTCAAAATCATTTTCAAATAAAGCCCAATCGACTTTATTCGTCAAGGGCGGAAATTTAGGCTTAATATTTAAGGGCTGCAAATGTTTTTTTATTTTTTTATATGCCCAACTAGTTGAAACACTAAAATCAGGAATCACAAGTACAAAAAATTTATCTTTTAATTTTAGATAATTAATACTTTTAATGATATCACCTGTTCCTGATATTTGCTTTATTCCTCCCTGCATAAAAAAAGGAACATCACTTCCAATTTCTTTACTTAAAGAAAATAATTCACTATCTGTCATATTTAAATTATATAAATAATTTAATGTTTTTAATGTGTAGGCACCATTACTACTTCCTCCACCTAAGCCAGAACCCAAAGGAATTTTTTTTGTAATATATATTTTATGATTAATATTAATATTACAATAATTTTCAATTAATTTTATTGCATTAGTAACAGTATTATCTTTTGGAATATTAGCTCCAATAAATTCAACATAAGAATAATTGGAATCTATGAATTCTATAGAATCACACAAATTTAATTCAATAAAATTAGATAAAATATTATGATAACCATCTTTTCTTTGATTAATTATTTTTAATCCTAAATTAACCTTACATGGAGATTGAACTATCATTTAAATAATTTATATAAAATTATTTCCAATTATTTCTTAGGGCTACACTTTGATTAAAAATTAGATTGTTTTCATTTGACTCCTTATCAAAAACGAAATAACCTAATCTTAAAAATTGATACTTTTGATTAAAATCAACCTCAACTAAAGAAGGTTCAATTTTAGCATTTGTAATTATTGTTTTAGAATCAAGATGTATATTATCTAAAGTAGGACGCTCTATATTAAACAATCTATTATATATTCGAATTTCTGCATTTAAACAATCTTTAGCTGAAACCCAATGAATTGTACCTCTTACCTTCCTTCCATCATTAGACCAGCCACCTTTAGTGCTAGGATCATATGTACATGTTATTTCAACTAATTTTCCAGTTTCATCAGTTTTAAATCCTGTACATGTAATATAATAAGCATGTTTAAGCCTAACCTCTCTACCAACAGATAAACGGAAAAACTTTTTAGGAGCATTTTCCATAAAATCATTTCTTTCTATATATAACTCTTTAGAAAACGGAATCATCCTAGATCCATAACTAGAATTTTCTGGATTATTCTCAGCTTCTAGAAATTCTGACTCTTCTTCATTGTAATTTTCTATAATTAACTTTACTGGATCTAATACAACCATTTTCCTATATGAAATAGAATTCAAATCTTCGCGTAAATAATACTCTAAATGATTAAAATCAGAAATTGCTTCTCTTTTTGCAACACCTAAACTTAACACAAAATTTTTAATCGCTTTTGCTGTATATCCTCTTCTTCTTAATCCCGAAATTGTTGGCATTCTAGGATCATCCCAACCATCTACAATATTATTATCAACCAATTTTAATAAATTTCTCTTACTAAAAAGTGTATAAGTCATACTCAATTTAGCAAATTCAATTTGTTTAGGATGATGAATTTTTAATTTTTCTAAAAACCAATCATAAAGAGGTCTATGATCCTCAAATTCTAAAGTACAAATAGAATGTGTAATCTTCTCTATAGAGTCTTCTATTCCATGTGCCCAATCATACATAGGATAAATGCACCATTCGTTTCCAGTTCTCGGGTGATGTGCATGCAATATTCTATACATAATTGGATCTCTAAGATTAATATTTTTAGCATTCATATCAATTTTAGCACGCAATACCTTTTCTCCATCTTGATACATACCATTTTTCATATTTTTAAATAATTTAATATTTTCTTCAATACTCCTATTACGATACGGGCTTTCAATGCCCTGAATATTATAATCACCTCTATTCTTTTTAATATCATCAATATTTTGATCATCAACATATGCTAAATTCTGATTAATTAATTCTATTGCTAATTCATACATTCTATCGAAATAATCAGAAGCATATAAAATTTTGCCTATATTTTTTATCCCTACTAACCATTTAACATCATCAATAATAGAGTTGATATAATCCATACTTTCTTTAGTAGGATTTGTATCATCAAAGCGTAAATTACAAGAGCCTTTATATTGCTTTGCAATCCCATAATTCAAAAAAATAGACTTGGCATGACCAATATGCAAATAGCCATTTGGCTCTGGAGGAAATCTTGTATTTATAAATGATTTTGATTTATTATTTTTTATATCATCATCAATTATATCGGTTATAAAATTATTTAATAATTCTGTCATCTAAGAATGCTCATTAATCTTCTTTTAGTTTTTTCTATACCCAAAATGGAAATCAAGGTAAATAAATCTGGCCCATCTTTTTTCCCAAACAAAACTATTCTTAAAGGATAAAAGATTGTTTTACCTTTAACATCAAATTTATCACCTGTATCTTTAATCAACTCTTTTACAAAGTGCTCATCAATATCATGATTTTCAATTAAATTCATATTCCAATATCTAATTATTTTCTGAGATATATCACTATTTATAATAGATAATAATTGTTCATCATTAATAGTAAAATCAACATAAAAAGGATACAAAAAATCAGGGATTTGATCCAATCTATCAATTCGATTTTGAATAAATTCAAAAACTTTAAAGAACTTATTTTTATTCTCAAAATTATAATTTAAATGAGAATAAAATTTTTCTGATAATTCAATAAAATTCTTTAATTCTAATTCTTTAATATAAACACTATTCATCCAATTTAATTTTTTAATGTCAAAAATAGCTCCAGATTTTTGAATTTTTTTAATAGAGAAATTTTTTAATAAACTTTTATAAGAAAAAATTTCAACATCATCACTTGGATGCCAACCTAATAATGCTATAAAATTAATTATAGCCTCTTTCAAATATCCTTTTTTCAAAAAATCATCTACATTTACATCACCCTGTCTTTTTGAAAGCTTTGATTTATCTGGGTTTAATAATAATGGCAAATGAATAAATTTTGGTGGTTTCCATCCAAAACATTCATATAATAAAATATGTTTAGGTAAAGATGGGAGCCACTCTTCTCCTCTTATAACGTGAGTAATTTTCATTAAATAATCATCAATAACATTGGCAAAATGATAAGTTGGATAACCATCTGATTTAATAATAATAGGATCTTCTATTAAATCTAAATCAAACTCAATCTTCCCTCTTAATTCATCAAAAGTAGATAATAATCTATTTTTAGGAATTTTAAGCTTAACAACATATTGATTCTTTTGCATCAAATTAAAAGCTTTATCTAAATTATATTCTGGTATTAATTCATTACCTTTAACAATACATATATAAGCTTTATTTTTTTTAATTAAATCTATATAATGTGTTTTATATATATTTAATCTTTCTGATTGAATATAAGGACCATATTTTTGATTAATATCAGGTCCTTCATCAAAATTTAAATTAAAAGATCTGATAGATTTTATTAATTGTTCTATTGCATTTTCTACCAATCTATTTTGATCAGTATCTTCTATCCTTAATACAAAAACTCCATTATTTTTTTTTGAAAAAATATAATTATATAGGGCTGTTCTTAATCCTCCTACATGCAGGAACCCCGTTGGACTTGGTGCAAAACGCGTTCTAATTTCCATTATTAACCAATAAGGTGCTAACTAATGCAACTAATCCCTTATTTTCACCTATAAACCCTAATTTATCTGTAGTTGTTGCTTTAACAGAAATACAATCAATATTAATATTTAATAAATTTGATATATTGTTTCTAATGTCATAAATATATTTTTTTAAGGATGGAGATTGTAAAATAATAGTAATATCTATATTATTAACTATAAAATCAAATTCATTAATTTTTTTATGTGCAAATTTTAAAAAAATAGAGCTATTAGCATTTTCCCATTGTTCATCTTCCGAAGGGAAAAAGGTACCAATATCACCTAAAGATAATGCTCCTAACATAGAATCTACAATAGCATGTATTACAGCATCCCCATCACTATGTCCCTCTAAACCTAAGTTAGAATCAACTAGTACACCGCCTAAAATTAATTTTTTATTAGGAACAAGCTTATGACAATCTATACCATTTCCAACTCTAAAATTCATATCTATAATAATAACATTGAATCGCCATAAGAATAAAACTTATATTTCTTTTTAATTGCCTGCTGATAAGCTTCTAAAATAATATCTTTACTAGAAAATGCTGACACTAACATCATTAAAGTAGATTTAGGCTGATGAAAGTTAGTAATCAATCTATCGCACATTTTAAATTTATAGGGTGGATAAATAAATTTATCTGTCCAACCTCTTTTAGGAGTAATTTGAAATCCTGATACTACAACTGTCTCCAAAGCTCTATTTGTTGAAGTTCCAACTGTCCAAACTTTCTTCTTTTTTGCTTTTGCTTGATTAATAGTATCTGCTGTTTCATGCGGAATTTCATAATACTCTGAATCCATATGATGTCTTGTAAGATCCTCTACTAAAATTGGTCTAAATGTACCAAGTCCAATATGCAAAGTAATATATACTATTTTGACACCCTTTTTTTCTATTTTATTAAGCAAGCCTTTAGTAAAATGCAATCCAGCTGTTGGAGCAGCGACAGAACCTCTTTCAGATGCATAAATTGTTTGATAATTATTTTTATCAGAAGGAATTGATTCACGTTTTATATAAGGTGGCAATGGAGAATGCCCTTTTTTATCAATAAAAGGGTATAAACTATCAACATTATATTCAAATCTTAACACCCTACCACCCGATACTGTGTTGTCAATCACATCACAAGAAATATTTTTATCAAAAATTAATTTATTTCCAATTCTAACCTTCCTTGCTGGCTTAACCATAGCTTCCCATAAATCATTTTCTAATTCTCTCAATAAGAAAACTTCTACTTTTGCAACTGATTTATCTTTAGTTGCATATAATCTAGCTGGAAATACCTTTGTATTATTAAGAACTAATACATCACCCTTATTAAAATAATTATGAATATCAGAAAAGGTTTTATGTTCAATATCACCTGTTTCTTTATTAACAACCATTAATTTACATTTATCTCTCGTTTTTGGAGGATGTTGAGCAATTAATTTATCTGGAATTTCAAATTCAAATTCTGATAACCTTGGAGGTCTTTCTACTGTTCCAAAAAACATATGTCTCCTTCCTATTTTGTTATTTTTAAATATTCAAATGTTTTATCTAATGCTATTCTGCCTCGTGAAGTTCTTTGAATAAAACCTTCTTTAATTAAATAAGGTTCATAAACCTCTTCTATAGTTTTAGGATTTTCAGATACTACAACCCCTAAAGAATCTAAACCAACAGGCCCACCATTAAAATTTTTTATTAATGCTTGAAGTATGTTTTTATCCATCTGATCTAATCCATATTCATCAATTGCTAGTGCTTCTAATGCCTCATTCGCAATTATTTCTGTAATCTTACCATTAGATTTTACATCTGCAAAATCACGAGTACGTTTTAAAATTCTATTTGCTATTCTTGGGGTTCCACGAGATCTTCGAGAAATCTCATAACACCCTCTTTCATTAATGTCAATGTTTAATAAACTTGCAGACCTTTTAATAATTTCACATAATTCTTCATTAGAATAAAAATCCAATCTAATAATTACACCAAATCTATCTCTCATAGGTGATGTTAAATTGCCTAGTTTAGTTGTAGCACCAACTAATGTAAAAGGATTTAAATTTAGCTGTACACTACGAGCATTTGGGCCTTTATCTAACATAATATCAATCACATAGTCTTCCATTGCAGAATACAAATATTCTTCAACAACACTATTCAATCTATGTATCTCATCTATAAAGAGCACACCATGTTCTTCAAGATTAGTTAATACGCCAGCTAAATCTCCAGCCCTATCTAATATGGGACCTGATGTTAATTTTATATTAACGTCTAGTTCTTTTGCTATGATATTAGCTAAAGTAGTTTTTCCCAAACCAGGTGGACCATATAAAATTACATGATCTAGCGCTTCTGATCTTTTTTTAGCTGCTTTTATATAAACTTTTAATTTTTCGACTTCCTTTTTTTGACCTATAAAATCACTAAATCTAGAGGGACGCAAACTTTTTTCATTTGTTACATCCTCATCTAATTTATCAGGGGTAGTTATATCTTTATTTGAAGAGGAAGACTTTATCATATCTTGAAGTTTATTCCTATTTAATGACCCTGAATTTAAGCAATTTTTCTACTGGAAAAAAGCTAATTAGACTTATTTTTTATTACGCCATTCTTCGTATGTATAAGTTTGAATCTGCATTGCATGAATTTTACCTGCAATCTCATCTTTAAAGATTGAATAAATTTCTCTATGTCTATCAACAAGGGATAAATCTTTAAATTTATCTGAAATCACTACTACACTAAAATGATCACCTGAACCTCTTAAATCAAAAGCTTCAACCTTATCATCAGGAAAATGAACCATTAATCTTTCTTTAATTTCTTGTACTTTCATATTTAAATTTTATATACTCTTTTATTAAGGAACAATAATTATTATTAAGCATTTTAATATACAAGAAGATTTTAAAAAATCAATATGCAATTAAATAAAATAACATTTTTAATACTCATCTTATTGAATATTGCTTCTAGCAATCCAATATTTAATACATCAATACATGAAAAATATAAACTTGCAGAAGCATATTATGATTCAGATTTATATGATGATGCAATTATTATTTATGAAGAAATATTAGAAATACAAAAATCTATAGGAGGGTTATCGCATTCTATTTTATTAGATTTAGTAGAAAAAATATATCAACTACATCTCATTAATAACAACACAATCAAAGCAAAAGAATATCTTCAAGAATATATCAATATTCAATCATCTCATATGCTGCAATTGCAAAAAACTTATATTAATCCATTAAATGAATTAAAAAATATTTACATTAATGAAAAAGAACCCGAGCTAGTATTTCGCATAGATAGTCTACTAACTATAATTGATACTAATATGGATAATTTCCCAATTGATTCACTGCTAAACTTGCCACATTTATTAGTAAATACAGATCCAAATTATGAAATTGATACAGAATATTCAATCAACGATTATGCATTAGAAAAAATGAATGAAGGCTTTAATCAATTAAATAATCAAAATTATAATGATGCAATTATTAATTTTAATAACTCTTTAATGCTCAATGCAAAATCTCTTGATATAAATTATTTTGAATCTATTGATTTTAATAATCAACAAGATACATTATATAACTTATTTTTAAAAAACGTATCGCAAGATTCTACTAATTCATTATCTTATTTCTATTTAGGTTTATTCAAATATTTTGATAAAAACTACGAACAATCAATACAGTATTTTAAAAAATACAGCGAGGCAAATTTAGAAGATATAAATCCATTATTATTCTCAGGTAAAATAAATTTTTTACAATCAAATTTTTTAGACGCAATATTTTATTTTTATAGAGCATTAAAAATTAATCCTAACAATTTAGAAGCAAATCTTTATTTAGCAAAATCTTTAATCCAAATAGAAGATTATAGTGAAGCGATTAAAATTTTAAAATATATATTAAAAGAAAATAAAAATAATTATGAACTAATGTTAAGTTTAGGAATTGCATCATATTTTACTGATAATAATGAAGAAGCTATTAACTATTTAATACAATCCTTATTATTAAAATCTGATGATTATAATACATACTATTATTTAGGTCTATCCTATAGTAAGCTAGATCTAAATAAAAAAAGTCTTGAAGCATATAAAAAATGTATCGAAATCAATCCAAATTTTAGTTTAGCCCATTATGAAATGGGAAAAATTTATGATTTGATTTTAGATGATAATAAAGCAATTGAGCATTTCAAGCTGGCAAAAAGAACCTCATCCTTTGATGATTTAAACTATAGACTTGGAATGGTATACTATAAAAATGAAATGTTTATTCAGGCAATGGACCCAATGAAAGATTATATTATTAATAATTTAAATGATTTTTCAACTTTACAAATTTTAGGTGATATTTTCTTAAAAGTAGAAAGATATTCAGAAGCCATTGATACATACTCAAGATTAATCATCTCTGATGAAAATAATGAAACATATTATTTACATATTGCAAATTCACACTATAAGCTGAATAATTTTTTAGATGCTCTTGCTTATTATAAAAAAGTAATTGATTTAAATGATACAAATCATGAAATATTTTTTAAAGTTGGATTTATATTAAATAAACAAGAACTATTTAATGAAGCTGAAGTATATCTTAATAAAGCTCTTGAATGCGGTCCATTAAATAAAAATCTTTTAATTGAACTTGGACAATGTTATGCCGGACAAAAAAAATTCTTACAATCAATGCTTACATTTAAACAAGCTTTACAATTTTCACTAGAGGATCCAATTATACATTATCAGCTCGGTGTAATATATAAGGAATTACAAATGTATGACTTAGCTATTGATAATTTTTTGTTCTTTATTAAATTTCATGAAGATGACGAAATTACTTATACATTAATAGGAGATTCTTACTTTGAATTAGGTGAATACAAAAATGCAATAAAATATTTTAATAAATCATATAAAATAAACTATAACATTAAACCACTATTTAAAATAGGAAAATCATATCAAAAACTTGATGACACAAAAAATGCAATAAAATATTTCAGGAATGTTCTAAAAAAGAATCCGGATCACGTAAAATCTCGCATACAATTAATTAAAATATATAAACAACTTAATAGAGAAAAAGATATAAAGAAAGAATGTGAAATAATATATATGCTTGACAGGTCAGCATATAATATGCTTACTCCTTGCGTTCAATCGATTCAAAACAAAAAATAATTTTTTTTTCTTTTATTTTTTTTTAAATTTCCTACCCATTTTATACTAGGATATATAAATATGTTAATATTAATACCGCCAAGCGAAGGAAAAGCTAAAGTTAAATCAACAGATTTAACATTTAAAGAAACAAATTTTAAATTTGAACGTGAAGTTAATCAAGTAGTTAGATTACTTAGCTTATTAGATGATGAGGATTTACGATCAATTTATGGTACTTCACAAGAAAAATCAGAAATTTTTCATCGACAAAATCAAGATATATTCAAAAGTCATTGCGCTAAAGCAATAGAAAGATATACCGGCGTTGTATATGAATATGTTGATTGGGAAACTATGAATAAAGCTACTAAAGAATATATGGAAAATCATATAAGAATTTTTAGTGGTTTATTTGGAATTTTAACTCCTAATACTTTAATCCCAAATTATAAATTGAAAATGAATGTTTTATCTCTACAATATCATTGGAACCCAGTAATAACTAAAGAACTTGAAAAGGAAGATATTGTTTTTGACCTTTTGCCTCAAGTACATCGAAAAGCATATACTCCTTCTAAAAATGTAATTAAAATAGACTTTTCAGTAATCAATAAAGGTAAAAAAACAGCCGCTGGACACTTTGGAAAAGCTGTAAAAGGAAAATTTATAAGATTTTTAGCAGAAAATAATGTACAGGATATGAATGAATTTAAAAATTTTAAATATGATGGATTCAAATGGGACAAAGACCATTTTGTAAAAGAAATAAAATGATTGAAGTCAAAAACTTAATTAAAAATTATGGGCCTGTTAAAGCTGTACAAGCTATTAATTTCTCCATTTCTGATGGTGAAATTGTAGGATTTTTAGGTGCTAATGGTGCTGGTAAATCTACAACATTAAAAATCTTATCAGGATATCTTACTCAAACATCGGGACAAATTAAAATCAATAATCTTGATATTATTAAAGATTCTCATGAAATTAAAAAAATGATAGGGTATCTACCTGAAAGTAATCCTCTCTACAATGATATGGTTGTATATGATTTATTAGAATTCACAGCAAATATTCGCAATATTACTGGAGAAAAATTCAAACAAGCCCTACATACCGTAGTTGAACAGTGTGGATTAAAAGGAGTATTACATAAAAATGTAGGTGCCTGTTCAAAAGGATATAAGCAGAGAATTGGATTAGCCTGTGCAATGATTCATAATCCTAAAATTTTAATACTTGATGAACCAGTTACAGGACTTGATCCTAATCAAATTGTTGAAATTCGAGAACTAATTAAAAATCTTGGGAAAGAAAAGCTCGTTTTAATGTCTAGTCATATATTGCAAGAAATTGAAGCAACAGTTGATCGTATTATCATTATAGATAATGGACAAATTGTTGCAGATGGATCTACAAAAAAATTAATTAAAAAACATAAGGGCAATATTCAGCTATCACTAGAGATTAAAGGAGCAACAAAAGAAAAAATTAAAAAACTTGAAGACCAAATTGAAAATATTAAAATTAACAAAATTAACAAATCTCAGTTTGGTCATCATGTAGAAATTGAATATTTAGAAAAAAATGATCCTCGTGAGGAAATATTTAAAATTATAACAAAATCAAAATGGATACTTCTTGAAATGAATCCTAAATCAGATAATCTAGAGGATATTTTCAGGAAACTAACTGGGAAAAATATTAAAGCATGAATAATATCAAACACATCTATTTAAAAGAATTAAAGTCTTATTTTAATGGTCCAATGGCTTATATATTTTTAGTTATTTTTAGTCTAGTTAATGGATATTTTTTTTCCAATACATTTTTTATATTTGGCCAATCTGATATGCGTGCACTCTTTCAAATTGTTCCCCTAGTATATCTATTTTTTATTCCTGCTATTACTATGGGGATTATATCTAAAGAAAAAAATATTGGTACAATGGAAGTTATGTGTACACTGCCAATTAAAGATCATGAGCTAGTAATTGGTAAATATCTTTCAATATTATCATTGTTATTTGTTGGGCTTTTACTAACACTAATAATGTTATTTAATCTTATTGCTGTTGGAACCAATATAGATTATGGAGCAATTTTCACTGGATATTTAGGCTTATTTCTTGCAGGGTCTGTTTATGCATCTATGGGAATTTTTGCTAGTAGCTTAACTGATAATCAAGTTGTTGGATTTATTATTGCAATATTTTTTGTACTAATATTTTTCTTAATTGATAAAATGTTAATTTTCATGCCTAATGCTATTGCTGGGACCATACAATATTTAAGTATTGATTATCATTTATCAAATATATCCAGAGGAGTAATAGATTCAAGAAATCTAATATATTTCTTTTCTATGATTGGATTATTTTTATTATTAACAATAGAATCTTTAAGCTCAAGAAAGTGGAATTAAACATGGACCATAAGAGATCAGCCACAATCTATGTTACCATTTATATTATTGCCTTTATATTAGTTAATCTAATATCTATGAATTGGTTCATTCGATTTGATTTAACTGATAATAAAATGTATTCTCTATCTGACTCTAGCAAACAAACTATTGAAAAAATTAATGACCCATTAACAATCGATTTATATTTTTCTGATGATTTACCTGGACAACTACAAAATAATAAGCGATTTGTTCAAGATCTTTTAGAAGAATATTCTGCATATAGCAATAATGTGAACTTTTATTTTGTTAAAAATGATGAAAATTTTAATAGCAAAGCACAAGCTGATGGAATTCAATCTCAAGATGTTCAAGTGATAGATAATGATGAGATTTCATTTAAAACTATTTTTATGGGAATGAAAATACGATATAATGGAAAATCTGAAGTAATACAATTGTTAGGCGTTAATACAGGATTGGAATATATGCTAACTAAATCAATTAAAAAGTTAACTGAAAATAAAGAAACTATTATTGGTATAGTTAAAGCTGGAACAAAAGAGCATAAAAATGAAAATTTAAATACAATACTTAAAGAAAGATTTAACATTAAAAATAATGTACTATTAAATGATATTTCAAATGAATTGAATTTATTAATCGTAAATGGTATAGAAGGAGATTTAAGTACAGAAGAAATTACAGGATTATTAGATTATATAAATAGTGGGGGCAAAATATTACTTGCTCAAGGAAGAATCAAACCTGATATTCAAACACAACAGGGTACTATCATTGAATCAAATATTTTTAATATTTTGGATTCTCTAGGGTTACAAATAGAGCCAAATTTGATTTTAGATAAAAATTGTAAACAATTAATGGCAAGGCAACAAACAGGAATGTTTTCTATACAAAGACAAATAGATTATCCTTTTATTCCATCAATTAATAATTTTGAGGAGTATGAAAATCAAATAACAGGGTTAGAAGGCATTCAAGTAGTACAAGTAGGTTTCCCGAGTGAAATCACCTATACAAAGGATGATAATTTATTTACACCCTTACTTAAAACTTCTAATTATTCTGCTGTTATGAAAGACTTTTTTAATCTTGGTGCTATGCCTGAGATTAATCCTATTTTAAATGAATTGAATGAATCATCTAAAGTGATTGGAGGAAAATTAAAAACTAATAATGATGGAGAAATTCTTCTAATTACTGATTCAGATTTTTTTAGTGATGAGTCTATTGCTGGCATGAGAATTGTAAGAAATGATATCAATGAAAACTATACCTTCATTGAAAATATTATAGATGTTATGATTGGAGATGCAGAATTGGTATCACTACGATCACGAGAAGTAATGCTTAGACCTCTGATTGATGAAGCTATGGGTCAAGAAAATAGCTCTTTAAGAACTAGATGGAAATGGATTGATTTATTATTACCTTCATTAATTATTATAGGATATGGCTTACTAAGAAAACGTTCTAGAGAAAAAAGGTCTAAATATTTAATGGAGATTTATGGATAAAAAATTAATAACTGTTATAGGTGTCTTAGGAGGATTAATTTTAATCTACTTTATTAATTTAAGTGTGCAAAATAGCTATTCTTCAAGTACAGCTAAACTTTTTACTATTTCAGAAGATTCTATAAATAAAATTGTAATTAGCTCAAACCAAGATGCAATAGAACTAATTAAAAATGATACAACATGGACTATATCGGGAAATGATACTCTTAAATTAAAAGATAATATGATTAAAAATTTATTTGATAGAATGTCTAGCTTAGAACAATCTCATTTAGTTACATCAAAAGAAGAAAACTGGACTATATATAATGTATCAGCTGAAAAAGGGACCCACCTTGCTTTTATTGATTATGATGGTAATACATCAGCATATTATGTATTTGGAAATTCAACTACAGAATATAATAGATGCTATGTACGCATGAATCAAGATAGTAAAGTATTCCTTTTGAATAATAATATTATATACCAATTACAAACCACACCTACATTTTGGGGAGAGGTACCTACTGCTAATGAAAATGATGAAACTGAAAATATAAATTAAATTTATTTTTTAATTTTTTCAAAAATTCCCAATTTTTTATTTTTACGAACATTATCCCAATAAAAATATTGCCCATTCATTGTAATATAAACACCAGGATCTAATACCTGCGCAAAAGATAATGCACTTCCTAAATTAAATAATCCATCAGAACTACCAAATTTTATTGGAATCATTGCTCCTGTAAAAATAATAACTTTATCTTTAATATCTTGCGCAACAAGCTCTGCTGTTTCAACCATCGTATCTGTTCCATGGGTAATAATAATACGATTAGTCGTTTCTTTTTTACACTTTTCTAGGATATACGATCTTTCTGTATTTGTCATTTTAAGACTATCTATCATCATTAAAGTCTCAATTTTAACATTCATTTGTGAGCGACCAAGTTCTAATAATTTAAATAAATTAGTTTCTTGAAAATAAAGTTCTCCATTGATTTCATTAAACTCTTTATCAAAGGTCCCTCCTGTTGCAAATATTTTAATATATTTTGATTTACTATCTACCATCAATCATATCACCTACAATACCTAAAACAGATCCTTCTCCTTTTCTCGATCCTCCAAGATTTGGAGCACTTGCAATAATTCTATTTGCTAATCTAGAAAACGGTAAACTTTGCAAATATACAGTTCCTGTTCCTTTAAGGGTTGCTAAGAAAAAACCTTCACCTGAAAAAAACATAGATTTTAAACTACCTGTTCTTTGAATATCATAATCAACCCCTTTTGTAAAAGCAACAAGACAGCCCGTATCTACAATTAAGGTTTCATTATTAAGTTCCTTTTTTATAATCGTTCCACAGGCATGAATAAATGCCATACCATCACCTTTAAGTTGTTGTAATATAAACCCCTCACCACCAAAAAATCCTGCTCCAAGCTTTTTATTAAATTTGATGCTAACTTCAGTCCCAAGTGCAGCACATAAAAAAGCATCTTTTTGACATATAATTTCATTATCTATTTTCGACATATCAAGCGGAATAATTTTACCAGGATAAGGAGAAGCAAAAGCAACATTCTTTTTTTCACTTCCAGAATTTGTAAAATGTGTCATAAAAATTGACTCACCCGTTAATACACGCTTACCTGCTGAAAACATTTTATCTAGTAATCCTTTTTCAGGACTAGAACCATCCCCCATTTTAGTTTCAAATATAACCTCAGGCTGAAGATAATTCATTGCTCCTGCCTCTGCTATGACAGTTTCATTAGGATCAAGTTCAACTTCAACAACCTGTATATCATCACCTATAATTTTATAATCTACTTCATGGCATTTCATAATAAATTCCTTAAATTGACATAAATAAATTTGCACAAAATATAGTATTATTTTTTATACTTATTAAAAAAATATTATGGCCATTAAAAAATTAGTTGAAGTTTGGGATGGAAAAAATCTGATACCAGATAATATTAATTTTCTCAAAAAAGAAACCAAGGAGGTTAGGCTCCCATTTTCTAATGAAATAAATCAAATATTAACTGATTTATTTGATACATATAAAGCAACTCCATGTGCAGGCGTTGCTGCAAATCAAATTGGCTATAATAAAAAAATTTTTATAGGTTTAAAACATGATGAATATGATGATGATGATGAAAATGAAAAAAATAGTATAAAGGGTAATCCTAATGCTGATAATTTTGAATTTTATATTAATCCACGTATAGATTATTACTCCAAAAAATCTATTCAAGAAGGAGAAGAGGGTTGCCTTAGTATTCCAGAAATTAGATTAGTCGCCGAAAGATATGATAGAATTAAAGTTAGGTATTTTAATAAAGATGGTAAAAAAATAAAAAAACCTTTATCAGGGTTTATGTCTAGACTGTTTCAACATGAACTTGACCACTTAGATGGGAAATTAATGGTTGAAAATAATAAAATAAAAAATGTCTACAGAATATCTGAAAATGATAATATCCAAACACTCTATTCTAACCTTGTTAAAGAATTATCAGATTTTCAATAATAAATCAAAAGAGTTAAAATTTGGAAATTATTTTAATCGATAAAAAGAACCTTAACTAAAGTAATATAATGTTTATAAATTAATCATACGAATGAATCAACTTTTCGATAATAATATCACCTTAGAACGCGAAGCTCATAGATATAATCTAGCAACAAATCCTGAATTAGAATTTATAAGTGCAACTACATTTGTTAGTCAATTCTTTGAAAAATTTGATGCAGAAAAAGTAGCTAAAAAGCTTGTAGCATCAAGTCCAAAATATATGGGTATGAGTGTTGAAGATTTATTACAAATATGGAAAGACTCAGCAGATTATGGTACATTAGTGCATGAGCAATTAGAAAATCATATCCTTGATAAATCTGAATTAACAGAGCCCAAAGCAATTCAAGGAATGAAATGGCTTAATAAATTTAAAATGAAATCTAATTTTGAGATTTATCCAGAGGTTATTATATATAGTGAAGAATTGAAAATTTCAGGTACAATTGACTTATTATTATTTGATAAAAATAGTGATAGCTATATTATTATGGATTGGAAAACTTCAAAGAAGATTGATACCAAATCATATAGAAATAAAAGAGGTGTTTTACCTGCTACATCAGATATTGCCGATACTAAGTTTAATCATTATGCATTACAATTATCATTATATCGATATTTATTAGAAACATATTATGGACTTAAAATTTCGCAGCATATAATTATTCACTTAAAGGACCATGAATGTGTAGGATTACATGCCCCCTATATGAAAGATAACATTATAAAAATGGTTGAAACATTAAGGAGTTAAATTTATGAGTTTTATTAAAGGATTACATGATGTTGATAACTGTATTAAACTCCAAAAATACGATGGAGAAGGGTTAGAGGCTTATGATATAGATGATATAAAGCCACTAGAACCCTCTAATCCAAGAATGAGAATTTGTTTTCTTGATTTAGAAACTACCGGAACAGATAATAAAGAAGATAAAATTATAGAAATTGCAATTAAATGTATTGAAATCACAAAAGAAAATGGTGATGATGTTAAAGTTGTTGCAGCCTATGAATCACTTGAAGATCCTGGAATGCCAATTCCTGAATCAGCTACTAAAATCAATGGAATTAGTGATGATATGGTTAAAGGTAAAAAAATAGATTGGAAAAAAGTAGAACATATTTTTCAAACATCACAGCTTATTGTTGCGCATAATGCTGAATTTGATCGAGGATTTACAGATCAAAGACTGGAAATTTCAAAAAATAAAATATGGGCTTGTTCTATAAATGATATTGATTGGGATGCAAGAGATTTTAAAGGAGTAAAACAAGAATTGCTGTGTATTTGGCATGGATTTTATTACGAAGCACATCGTGCTATGGGTGATGTTGATGCCTTAATTCATTTAGTAACACACCCATCATATATAGATAACAAACCAATTGCTGAATTAATTCAAAATGCTAAACGTCCCATGTGTAGAGTGGAAGCTACATTTGCTAAATATGAATATAAAAATTTATTGAAAAAACGAAACTATAGATGGCACGATCCAGATAATGGGAATAAAGATGATAAAGCATGGTGTAAGCTAATTAGCCATGAAGAAATGGATACAGAAAGAGAATGGTTAAATGAAAATGTGTATAACAATAATTTTCAAGGACGCTTTATTGAGGTTTCTATTATAGATAAATATAAAAGCAGGTAATCAATAGAAGGCTTTAAAATAAAATAAAAATTTATTAAATTTATATATGCACATCATTTTTAATATTGCGTTTCTAATAGCTCCTATAACGGAGCTATTTTTTTATATAGACAAATATGTATAATCAACATTCTGCTAAACTAATACTAGAAAATGGAAAAATTTTTCATGGTTATGCTCTTGGTGAAACGGGTATAACGATAGGGGAATTATGTTTTAATACTGGAATGACAGGATATCAAGAAATTTTAACCGATCCTTCTTACTGCGGACAACTTGTTACCATGACAACTCCTCATATTGGTAACTATGGAATTAATATTGAAGATACTGAGAGTAAAAAAATTCAAGTACAAGGATTTATTATTAAAGAAGACTCTCCTATAGTATCTAACTATAGAGCAACAGATTCACTCAATAATTATTTAAAAAGTAATGGGATTGTTGGTATACAAGGAATTGATACAAGAGCATTAACTCGTATATTAAGGATAGAAGGTGCAATGAACGGCATTATTTCAAGCTCAGACATGTCTAAATTAGATCTACAGAAGAAATTAACATCACATCCCAATATGAGTGGAATGGATTTAGCTAAAATTGTTACATGTAATAAACCATATAATTGGAACTCTAATAACAAAAAATATAAAGTTGCAGCAATTGATTATGGAATCAAGCATAATATCTTAAGGTTGATAGAAAAAGAAAACTGCTATATTAAAGTATTTCCAGCCTCTGTATCTAGTGATGAAATTTTATCATTTTCTCCAGATGGAATTTTTCTATCAAATGGGCCCGGAGATCCTGCAGCAGTAGACTATGGAATTAAAACTGTACAAGAATTATTAAAATATAATATTCCAATTTTTGGGATATGTCTTGGGCATCAAATACTATGTTTAGCTCTTGGAGCACAGACATATAAATTAAAATTTGGGCATAGAGGATGTAATCATCCTGTTAAAAATTTAACAACTGGAAAGATTGAAATTACAAGTCAAAATCATGGGTTTTCTGTTTCTTTAGAAAATCTACCAAACAATATATCAATTACACATCTAAGCTTAAATGATCAAACAGTGGAGGGAATGCAATGTAATGATTTTCCTGTATTTAGTGTTCAATATCATCCTGAAGCAAGCCCCGGACCACATGATTCACAATATTTATTTAATCATTTTATAAAATTAATGCAGGTATATCAAAAAAAAGAGAAACATGCCTAAAAGAAATGATATAAATTCTATTATGGTTATTGGAGCTGGACCAATTATTATCGGTCAAGCTTGTGAATTTGATTATTCTGGAACACAAGCTTGTCGAGCACTTAAACAAGAAGGATATAGAGTTATTCTTGTTAATTCTAATCCTGCAACAATTATGACAGATAAAAATATTGCAGATGCAACATATCTAGAACCCATTAATATATCTGCAATAGAAGAAATCATAAAAAAAGAAAAACCTGATGTTATTCTACCAACAGTTGGTGGGCAAACAGCTTTAGATATTGCAATGGAATTACATAATAATGAAATTTTAACTAAATATAATGTTCAGCTTATTGGAGCAAATATTAAAGCAATACAAAAAGCTGAGAATAGAGAGCAATTTAAACAATGTATGGATGCCATAAATATTCCAACTGCTAAAGGTGGATTTGTGAATTCTTATGATGATGCAATAGATTTAGTTAAAAAAATAGGCTTTCCAATTATTATTCGTCCATCCTTTACATTAGGTGGAACAGGGGGTTCAACAGCATATAATATTGAAGAATTTAAAAATCAAATTGAAAATGGATTACGGGCTAGCCCAATTCATGAAGTTCTAATTGAAGAGTCTTTATTAGGGTGGAAAGAATATGAAATGGAAGTTGTACGAGATAAAAATGATAATGCAATCATTATATGTAGTATTGAAAATATTGATCCAATGGGAGTACATACAGGAGATAGTATTACAGTGGCTCCTGCACAAACACTTAGTGATAAAGAATATCAACAAATGAGAAATTGGTCAATTCAGTGTTTAAGAGAAATAGGTGTTGATACTGGTGGGTCAAATGTTCAGTTTGCTGTTAATCCCAATACAGGTAGAACAATTATTATAGAAATGAATCCAAGGGTGAGCAGATCATCAGCTTTAGCTTCTAAAGCAACAGGATTTCCTATAGCAAAAATTGCAGCAAAATTAGCAATTGGATTTACACTAGATGAGATTCCAAATGACATTACTCAAGAAACAATGGCCTCATTTGAACCTTCAATTGATTATGTGGTTACAAAAATACCTCGCTTTGATTTTGAAAAGTTCCCAACATCTGATGGAATATTAGGAGTACAGATGCAATCAGTTGGAGAAGTAATGGCAATAGGTAGGACATTCAGAGAGTCTATACAAAAAGCATTTAGATCACTAGAAGTTGGGCTTAATGGATTTGAACCTAAAGTAACCGATCATCGTCCTTTAGATATTACAAAAATTAGTTTCCCTTCTGCTTTTAGATTATTAAAAATATGGAAAGCCTTTAAAGAAGGATATTCAATAAAAGAACTTCATAATAAAACAAAAATAGACCCTTGGTTTTTATCACAACTACAAATCATTACTACTATTGATATTAAAAAGAATTTTAAGAAAAAGAATATTAAATACTTAAAAAAAGAAGGTTTTTCAGATCTGCAAATTGCTAATACAGTAAAAAAATCTGAAAAAAATATTAGAGATCACAGAATAAAAAATAATGTTATACCTACATATAAAATGGTTGATACTTGTGCTGCTGAATTTGAGGCTAAAACACCATATTGCTATTCAACTTATGAAGATGAAAATGAAATTATACCATTTAAAAATAAAACAATTATGATTCTTGGAGGTGGTCCAAATAGAATTGGACAGGGAATAGAATTTGACTATTGTTGTGTGCAAGCTGTTTTTGGTTTAAAGGAACTAGGCTATAAAACAATAATGGTTAACTGTAATCCTGAAACAGTCTCAACTGATTTTGATATAGCAGATCGATTATATTTTGAACCTTTAACATTTGAGGATGTTATGAATATAATTGATCTTGAAAACCCTGATGGAGTTTTAATACAATTTGGTGGACAAACTCCTTTAAATATTGCGAAGCAGCTAATGCAAGCTGGAGTAAAAATTATAGGAACTGATCCTCATTCTATAGATCTTGCAGAAGATAGAGAAAAATTTGGAGAAATTTTAGAGAAACTTAAAATTCCAGTACCAAAATATGGAATAGCATACTCAATAAAAGATGCTATCAATATTGCAAATACAATACAATATCCAGTACTTGTACGTCCATCTTATGTGCTAGGTGGACGTGGGATGGAAATTGTTTATGACGAAGATGGATTAAAAACATTTGTAGGAAAAGCAGCGTTAGTATCAGGAGACCATCCTATTTTAATTGATGCCTTTCTTGAGGATGCTTATGAATTTGATGTAGATGCTATATGCGATGGCAATGAAATCAAAATTGCTGGGATTATGCAACATATTGAAGAAGCTGGTATCCATTCTGGTGATTCTTCCTGTGTATATCCTGCTTATAATTTACCATTAGATGCAAAAAAAACTATTGAACAATACACTGAAAAATTAGCACTAAAGCTAAATACTATAGGTTTAATTAATATACAATTTGCAATGAAAAATAATATTATATATATCATAGAAGTAAATCCAAGAGCAAGTCGGACGATTCCATTTATTAGTAAAATAACAGATATTCCATATGCTAAATATGCAGCCCAAATATCATCTGGGAAAAAAATAAAACAATTAAATTTTAATAATAGTAATACACAATTAATTGCTGTTAAAAAACCCGTATTTCCATTTAATAAATTTCCAAATCAGAATATATTTTTATCTCCAGAAATGAAATCTACAGGAGAAGTAATTGGTTTTGATAAACATTTAGGATCAGCATACGCAAAAGCAGAAATTGGAGCTGGCAATAAACTGCCTTTATCAGGTCAAATATTTTTATCAGTAAATAAATCTGATAAAGGTCATATTATTAAAATAGCAAGAGATTTAGATGAAATGGATTATAAAATTATTGCAACACAAGGTACAGCATCTCTATTGCAAGAAAATGGTATTAATTGCCAAAATATATTTAAAGTAGGAGAAGGAAGACCAAATATTGTTGATGAAATAAAAAATAATATGATTCAGATGATTATAAATACTCCCCTTGGAGCACAATCAAGATATGATGAATACGAAATTGGGAAAGCAGCAATTAAACATAATATCCCTGTATTTACAACTATTGCAGGAGCACAAGCAGCACTAAGAGCAATACGTATTACTTTAAAAAAACAATTAAGCTATACAAGTTTACAGGATATTTTTAAATAAATTCATGGCAAATTTATATCCTCCAATTAAACCATTTAATACATTTTACCTTAATGTATCATCAATACATACTATATTTATTGAAGAATCTGGAAACCCTAAAGGAAAACCTGTTATTTTCTTACATGGTGGTCCTGGTGGTGGAATTGAACCAATTTATAGACAATATTTTAATCCAAAAAAATGGAGAATTATTATTTTTGACCAACGCGGGTGTGGTAAAAGTATTCCACATGCAGAATTAAAAGAAAATACAACATGGAATTTAGTAGAAGATATTGAAAAAATTAGACAATATTTAAAAATCAAATCATGGGTTGTATTTGGAGGAAGTTGGGGATCAACCCTATCATTAACTTATGCTATCACACATCCTAAAAGATGTAAGGGTTTAATATTAAGAGGAATATTTTTATTACGAAAAATAGAAATAGATTGGTTCTATCAAGAGGGATGTAGCTATATATATCCTGATGCATGGGAAAAATATTTATCAGTTATACCCAAAAATGAACAAAAAAATTTAGTAAAAGCATACTATAATAAATTAACATCTAGTAATCAAAAAATTAGAATAGAAGCTGCTACAGCATGGGCAAAATGGGAAGCTAGTACTAGTAAATTAATTCAAAATAAAAATTCACTACACCATTTTGATGATAAAAAAGTTGCTGAAGCCTTTGCGCGAATTGAATGTCATTATTTTATTAATAAGGGCTTTTTTAAATCAGATGGTTGGATTCTAGATAATATCTATAAAATAAAAAATATTCCAAATATTATTATCCAAGGTAGATATGATGTAGTATGTCCTATGCGTAGCGCGTGGGATTTACATAAAAAATGGAAACAATCAAATTTAATTATAATACCTGATGCCGGACATTCAATGCTAGAAAAAGGAATTCAAGAAAAATTAATTGAGTATACAGATGAATTTATAAAATATTAAATCAAATAAATTATTTATCACACTTACTATATCCACATTCAACACACATATCACAACCATTTTCTGTTTTAAGAGATTTTCCAGAACAAGTGGGACAAATTCTAAATTCTTTATTAAAATCAGTTTCCTGATCCTTTGTTTGAACTGGTACCTTTACAGATTCTTGTTGAATATTATCATCAACTGATGACTCTTTATCTTTAGAAGATAAAATATTTACATCATAAAAAAATCTTTCAATTACATCAGCAACTTCTGCATAAAATGAGTGAAAATACTTGCCATCTTTAAATGAGCCTCCATTTGGATCATGTATACCATGCAACTCTTCTAATATAAACATTGGATCACTTGCTCTTCTAAAAATTGCAGAAATTAATCGAGTTAACACAACATATTCAGCAGAACGATTTAAATCTTTAGAATTAATAAATATTTCAATTGGTTCTCTACCAGTATGAGTATCAACATAACTCAAAGTGATAAAAACTGCATTTTTAACAAATGCGCTTTTTACTTTATAAACTTTAGCATTAACAACTTCAGGCCTAAAAGTTGAATCCCCTTGCTTAGGAGTAAGTTCAGAAGAAGTATCTTTTTTTTCTACTTTTTGAATTTTAAAATCTCTTTTTAATTTAATCACTTATAGCATCCTCAAATTTTGTATCTGATAATACCTCTTCAATTTCTCGATTAGTATTTTTTAAATAATGATACATTGTTATTAATGACCCATCAGGAAGTTTCATAATATCATCTGCCTGCACTTCAATTTCTTCATTATTATCATTAGTAATAACAAACTTTTTTTCTTTTTCTTTTTGAAAATCTGTCAACTCTCCCTCTGTACTTAAAATTGGGAATCTACTACCATCACGATAAATAGTTACACCTTTCAACTTACTTTTCCATGCTTTTAAATAAATATCTGAAATTAGTTCAGGCTGAACATCCTCGGGTAAATTAATTGTAGAAGAAATACTATGATCTATATACTTTTGAATTATAGATTGAATTTTAACACGTTTTTGTGATTCAATTTTATGTGCTGTTCTAGTTAAGAATTCTGGTAATACTGTATCAACACTATCTACATTATCAATTTTATCCTGTAAATCGTTTTGATCTATATATGCTTGAATTGTAGAATGAAAGACTTTAAAAAATTTATTACCAAACGACTCAGATCTTCTTGTATAATAAGTAGCAAAAATTGGTTCAACTCCTCCAGATACACCAATATAATTTTTCTTGCCTTTGCTGTATGATAATACAATATTAGAAATTGATCCTGTTGGAGCAATAGACATAATTGCAATATTTCTTATACCATTTTCAGCAATTACTTTTTTAGTTTTCTCACTTAACGCTTCTTGTATAAAAGGACATTCCATATAATCTTTATAATTAAAAATAGAAGAAGGTCCTTTTTCTCCAGCTAATGAAGCTGAAGCCTGATATGCTGCATTAGTAATAAAAGCCATTGATTTTTCAATTAACTTAATCCCTTCATCAGAATCGTATCCTAAACCCATTTGATTTAACATATCAGCAATTCCCATAACACCTAAACCTAACCTACGAGTTTCTTTAGCTGCAGTACGTTGTTTTTCTAATGCGTTTAATGATTCATTCCAAGTTACTACATTATCTAAAAATCTAGTTAAAATCATTGTACTATCAGCTAATTGATCCCAATCAATAGAAGCATGATCTGTAAAACCTTCTTTTACAAATCTTGATAAATTAATAGAGCCTAAATTACAAGCACCTCCATCTTCTAATGGAACTTCTGCACATGGATTAGTGCAAATAATTGGTTTGCCTACATAATTAGATGGAGAATACTTACTCATAGTAGTCCAAAAAATCAAACCCGGTTCTGCAGTTTTATAATTACCTTCTATAAATTGATCCCAAATCGTCCTTGCTTTAACTAATTCACGAACTTCATTAGTTGCAGTACTATCAAAATATAATAAAAAGTCCCCAGATTGCTTAATTGCTAAATCATAATCATTATCCTTAAGTGGAATAATATAATCACCATAAACATCTCTTTTAGATGCATCAATAAATAAATCTTTATCTATTACTTCATGATTTGAATTATCTGTTATCCAATTATTTAAACCTGATAATGTTTTAAAAGAAGAAATCAACTCATAATCATCAATATTTTTTGATGGAATACCTGAAGAATAATGGATATCATCTTCATCTTGAATAGCATCCATTCTAAGATCTTTATTATATTTTTTATAAATTAAATATGTTTTATTACCAAATTGTTTTTCTTCATTAACAGCCTGCATAAACTCATCACTAGCCTTAATTGAAATATTAGCAAAACGTACTTGTGTATTTTCCATTACTTGCTTTTTAATAGTATCTAATTCTTTATCATTAAATAAGCCAGACCAACTACACTGTTCTACTATTTGATTTGTAACCCAATTAGGTGTTTTTTTAACCTTCAAGAAATATTTTATATCTGGATGTTTAACATCAATTGTTAACATTAATGCTCCTCTTCTACCACTTTGGCCAATTAAACCAGTAGTTAGAGAATAAAGTTCCATAAAGGATACGGCTCCTGTAGAGCTATCTGCAGCATTATGTACAACAGAGTCTTTTGGTCTTAAACTAGAAATATCAACTCCTATACCCCCACCATAAGAATAAGTACGAGCACATTCAAAAGCAGCTTTATAAATAGAGTCAATATCATCTCTATCTATTTTAGCCACAAAACAATTCGCTAATGTTTTAACTCTATATAAATCTCCAGCACCAGCTAAAACTCTTCCTCCAGATACAAAACGGCCTTCATATAATTCAGTATAAAATTTTTCTGCCCATTTTTTTTGTTTTGACTTAGAAAGCTCTGTAGTTGCTAAAAAAGATGCTAAACGTTTAAAAACATCTTCTGGAGATTTTTCAATTAAATTATTATCTAAATCTTTAAGAAAATATTTTTTTTCATAAATACTTTTTGCTAATTCATTATCACCTAAATAATTTTTATGTACGGATAAATCTTTACTGTTCTGTTTATCTGAAATATGATTATAAATTTCCTTATATGCCTGTGCTTTTACATCTCCTATAACTTTTGTTGTTTTTCCTTTGTAATCAAACATTTGTTCGATTTTTGACATAGTATATCCCTTTTATTTTTATAAAAATGTAGGTAAAAACCTACACACAAAACATAATTTAAACGGCAAATTCAAGGCCTTGCCTATATACCCGTAGAGGTCTATTTCAACTAAACTAAAACAAGTTCAGGATTTTTAACTTTCTTTGGTGGCTTTTTCGTCGGATTTAAAAGCATGTTACCAAACAAGTAGCGATAATCACTAAGTACAATATAAATTATTTTAAAAAAGTAAGTCAACTTTTTTATTTGAAATAATAAAAATAAATTAAAAAACTGCATTATAATAATGTTAAATTTAGTTATATAAATTAATTTTATAATCAATAGGATTAGATAATGAAACCAATAAAAATAAAAGTAAATAATCAAGAAATAGAATGTCCTGTAATTGAAGGCACTGAAAATGAACATGGTATTAACATTACTCAATTAAGAAAAAAAACAGGCTATATTACACTAGACCCTGGATATGCCAATACGGGAGCATGTATTAGTAAAATAACATTTATTGATGGAGAAAAAGGCATTTTACGATATAGGGGTTATCCAATTGAAGAATTAGCAGGTAAAATTAGTTTTACCGAAACAGCTTATCTTCTACTTAATGGTGAGCTCCCCTCTCAAGATGAAAAAAATCAATTTAGCAAATCACTCAGAAAAAATGCTAATATACATGAAGATATGAAAAGATTTTTTGATGGTTTCCCTTTAAATGCACATCCTATGGCAACTCTTTCATCTATGGTTACAGCATTATCAGCATTTCACCCTGATTCTGAATCTGAGGATGAAGAAATAATTAATAAAAATATAATAAACATCTTAGCTAAAGTAAAAACTATTGCAGCTTACTCATATAGAAAGTATAATGGATTACCTTTTATTTATCCTAACCAAGATTTAAACTATGTAGAAAATTTTTTACATATGATGTTTTCAGACTCACAAGAAGAATATCATGCTGATCCTGTACTTGTAGATGCTTTAAACCTATTATTAATACTACATGCAGATCACGAGCAAAACTGTTCAACTTCAACTGTTAGATTAGCAGGCAGTAGTAAATCAAATGTATTTGGAGCAATTTCATCTGGTATTTCTGCCTTATGGGGACCACTTCATGGTGGAGCTAATCAAGCGGTTATTGAAATGTTAAAAACCATAAAAAAAGATGGAAATAATTACAAAAAATATATTGAATATGCTAAAGATAAAAATTCACCATTTAGGTTAATGGGATTTGGGCATCGTGTATATAAAAATTATGATCCAAGAGCTAAAATTATTAAAAAAGCAGCTGATCAAGTATTGACTAAATTAAAAATTAATGACCCTCTTTTAGATTTAGCTAAACAGCTAGAAGAAGTAGCTTTAAATGATGACTATTTTGTCCAAAGGGGACTATATCCTAATGTTGATTTTTATTCTGGAATTATATATCGAGCCATGGGAATCCCTACTAATATGTTTACGGTAATGTTTGCTTTAGGAAGATTGCCTGGATGGCTCGCTCATTGGAAAGAAATGATCAATAGTCCTGATTTTAAAATTAATAGGCCAAGACAAATTTATACAGGTCCTACAAAAAGAAGTCTAAAATAAAAATATGAATACATATTTAAATCTAGTTAAAACAGTTCTAGATAATGGTTCATTGCGAACCAATAGAACAGGAATCAACACTATAATGTATTTTGGCTATCATTATAAAGTCGATTTATCTAAAGGTTTTCCTCTTTTAACTACAAAAAAGATTTTTTTCAATTCTGTAATTAGAGAATTATTGTGGTATTTAAAAGGTGAAACACATATTAGAAATTTACGCAAACATACTAAGATATGGGATGCTTGGACCAATGAAAAAAAAAATTGGGAAATTGGAAAAATGTATGGTTATCAATGGGTTAAATGGGAAAAATTTCAAGAAGATATAAAAACAGGAAAAATTACAAAAAGCTATATTAACCAAATTGAAGATGTAATTAATTTAATTAAAAATAATCCAGACTCAAGACGCATGGTAGTCACTGCATGGAACCCATCAGTGTTAGATGAAATTGCGCTGCCTAGCTGTCATGCCTTTTTTATTTTTAGCGTAACCAATGGAAAACTAAATTGTCATCTAACGCAACGAAGTGGAGATATCGCTCTTGGTATTCCTTTTAATTTAGCCTGTTATGCAACACTTACACAAATGATTGCACAAGAAACAAATTTAGAATTAGGAGAATTCTCACATTATATTAATGATGCTCATATTTATGAAAATCATATTGAAGGCTTAAATGAACAAATTACACGAAATCCTCTCCCGCTGCCCACATTAGAAATTGCGTCTAAACCATTTTGGGATTTAGAATTTGAAGATTTTAAATTAAAAAATTATACCCATCACCCTATTATCAAATTTCCTGTTGCTGTATAATGGATATTCATCTTATTTGGGCTCAGGATAAATATGGTGGTATTGGAAAAAATGGGAAACTTCCATGGCATATATCAGAAGATTTAAAACACTTTAAAACCTTAACACTGAATTCAACAATTGTTATGGGTAGAAAAACATGGGATTCACTACCCATTAAACCTCTACCTAATCGTACTAATATAATATTATCTAAAACTCAACAAAATAAAAATACATATAATTCATTTGAACAATGTTTCAACAAACTTAAAGAACAAAATACAAAAAAAATATTTGTTATTGGTGGAAGAACGATATATAAACTCTTTTTTAATTATGCAGATTATTTACACATAACAAATATTCAAATAATAAAAGAGGGTATTAATGAATTCTTTCCAATTAAAAATAATGAAATTGAATTAAAGTTTAAACTCAAGAATACTCACAAGTTATGTGAGGATGCAATATATACATATTGGGAAAAAATATAAATATGAATCTAATGAATATTGTTTTATTATATGATTAATTTATTAGAACTTTTTTTAAATCATAAAAACTTGAAATAATATAGTCAGATTCTTTTAAAAACTTTTTCTGCAAAGAACCTTCAATAGCAATAACAAAACATCCCGCGGCCTTACCAGCTTTAATCCCTTGGATAGAGTCTTCAATAACAATACACTCTTGAGGTTTAACTCCTAAATGATTCATTGCAAATAAATAAGGGTCTGGATTTGGTTTATGTAACACTGTATTAGAAGAGTTAACTACAATATTAAATTTTTTATATATTGATAGTAAGCCATCAATATGATCGGCTAATTCTGAACCCGTTGATGTAACCAACGCTAATTGATATTTATGTTTAATAAGAGTATAAACTTCATTAAACCCATCCATATATTGAAGCTTTTCAGAAAAAATATTTTTTAAAAATTTTCGACCTTGTAACATTAATTCTTCCCTTGAAATATCTAGAGAGAACTTAGAATAAATAAGATCATAAAATTGTTTTTCTGTACAGCCTTTAATTTTTAACCAATCTGAATCATCAAAGTTTACCCCATATTGAGCTAATAATTTTTCTTCAGATTGAGAATATAGTTTTTCAGAATCAATTACAACACCATCCATATCAAATAAAAAAGCTTTTATATTTTTCAATAGACTATCCATAATTATTTATTATTATAATCATATATAGAGATAATACCCTTTAATGTTAAATCAATATCTACCGTATGATTAATACTTAATTTCGGAGCAAGTAAATTTGAAAATCCTCCTGTTAAAAAAATTAAATAATCCATATTAGTTTCTTTTTGTATTCTTTGAATCATCCCTTCGACTTGATCTACAGCCCCAAACATAACACCTGATTGTATATTGGTAGTAGTATCTGTACCAATTACACTATCAGGAAAAATTAACTCCGTTTTAGATAAAAGAGCTGCCTTATCAATTAAGTATTGCGTTGAAGTTTCAATCCCTGTTGCAATTGCTCCACCAATAAATTCTGAATTTCTATTAATAACATCATAAGTAGTAGCAGTTCCAAAATCTACAATAATAGCAGGCACATCATAATCTTTAATTACTGCAAAAATATTACATATTCTATCTAATCCAACAGTCTCTGGATTTCTAACTTTAAGTACAAGGCCACTTGATTTATAATCAATAATAAATACAGAAAAATGATAATCTTCTATTAAAATTTTTTTATAAACTATTGTTAAATGAGGAACTACAGAACTAATAATTGCACATTCAATATGATACTTTTTAATATCATTTAAAAATAGAATAAAATCATCAATAGTGTTAAAATGATTTTTTTTTATTATATCATACTCATCAAATAGTCCGATACTTGTAGAAGTATTGCCAATATCAATAGCTAATTTCATACAATTTGCATTGCTCCATCATATGCAATATACTCATTATTATATTTAACCACAGCCTGTCCTTTATCATTAATATATTTAAACATACCCCTAACTAATTTATTATTATTCATAAATTGTATTTCTTTATTTTTATGATTACAGTAATCCATCCAAAAAGAAATAATACTAGATGAATCTAGACTGCTAATTAAAATATCTAATTCATTAAAAATATAAGCTAATAAAGGCTCTCTTTGTATAGGCCTACCCAAAATTTCTTGCAAAGATATCATATTATTCTCAAGTTCAATTGGAAATTCACTAGATAGTTGATTAACATTTATGCCTAATCCAACATTTAAAATAGTCCTTTTCTGTATTTTAGACTCAATAAGTATTCCACCAATTTTTTTATTTTCATACATAATGTCATTTGGCCATTTAATTGATAAATCAATTGATAAAAAATTTTTTATTCCTTTAATAACTGCTACGGGAATTAATAAAGCATGTAAATTAAATTGTTCTTTAGGAAAAACTTCCTTTAATACAAAGGAGCACGTAATATCAGACCCTGATTTTGAATGCCATTTATTATGATTTCTACCCTTTCCATTTGCCTGATTATCTGTAATAATAACTATATTACTAATATCATGATTAGTATTATATAAATTCCATACTTCTTGATTGGTTGAATCAATAATAGGATAATAAATAATTTTCTTTGAAAAATTTCTAACTTTTAAGAATGATTCAAATAAACTTACAAAAAACATTAAAAATATTCTCCATGTACCTCTCTCATTACTTGACATATTTCTCCAAGAGTACAATCATTTTTAATACAATCAATAATGATAGGTAACAGATTAACGTTTTGAGTTAATACTTTTTTAAAATTTAATAATGATGATTTTACCAAACTATCATCTCTTTTTTTCTTAAATAACTTTAATCTCTTAAGCTGATCATCTATGGCGCTTTGATCAATTTTATGCAAATCAACTTCATCATGTGTATTAATAGTTTCATACTTATTTAAGCCAACTATAATTTGCTGTTTATTTTCTACAGATTGTTGATATTCAAATGCAGTATTAGCAATTTCATTTTGTTGAAATTCTTTTTCTATAGCTTCAATTGCCCCACCTAAATCATCAATTTTATTGATTAATGCAAAAACTTCATTTTCAATATTACTAGTTAAAGATTCTATATAATATGAACCTGCAAGAGGATCCACAACATCTGGTAAACCTGTTTCATATGCTAAAATTTGTTGAGTTCTTAATGCGGTTTTAGCAGAATCTTCAGTGGGTAAAGATAAAGCTTCATCTTTAGAGTTTGTATGTAAGGATTGTGTCCCGCCTAATATTGCAGCAGTTGCCTGCATGGTAGTACGAATAATATTATTATCAATTTGTTGAGCTTGCAATGTAGAGCCTGCTGTTTGAGTATGAAATCTACATAAAAGTCCTTTATCATTGGTTACATTAAATCTATTTTTCATAATCTTTGACCATATTGATCTTGCTGCTCTAAATTTTGCAATTTCTTCAAAAAAGTAATTATGACTATTAAAAAAAAAGCTCATTCTTTTTGAAAATTTATTAATATCAAGTCCTTTATTGATTGCTGCTTCTGTATAACTAATTGCATTAGCAAACGTAAAAGCCAATTCCTGAACTGCATTAGATCCAGCTTCTCTAATATGATACCCTGAAATAGAAATAGTATTCCAATACGGCATTGTATCATTACAATATTCAAAAATATCTGTCACTAATTTCATGCTAAATTCTGGAGGATAAATATATGTTCCTCTTGCAATATACTCTTTTAAAATATCATTTTGAACCGTACCCTTAATCTTATCAAGAGAAATACTGCTTTCTTCTGCAACAACAATTAAAAATGCTAATAAAATAATTGCCGTAGAATTAATTGTCATTGATATAGAGACTTTATCTAAGGGAATATCATTAAGTAAAATGCGCATATCTTCAATTGTAGAAATTGGGACCCCAACTTTACCAATTTCTCCTTGTGATAATTCATGATCAGAATCATAACCTGTTTGTGTAGGCAAATCAAATGCTACTGATAACCCTGATACACCTTGATTTAATAAATAATGATATCTCTTATTACTTTTATAAGCTGAAGAAAAGCCTGCATATTGACGCATAGTCCACAATCTATCCTGATACATATTTGGATAAATTCCTGCAATAAAAGGGTACTGCCCTGGAGGATTTTCTCCATAATATGATTTTAAATCAATATTTGAAGCAGTTTTTTTAGCCTTTGAGCTCTTAGAAGACATATTAATGTAAATTTAAAATGATTTTAAATATTAAACACGGTATAAAATTATGAATTATAGCAATTTAAAAAATCTTTAGACCAAGTATGAAATTTATTATTTAATATTGCAATTTTGGCTTCACTTAATAAATTATTATAAAAGGATAAATTATGCTGTGTTGCAATTCTATAACCCAATATTTCATTTGTTCGAAATAAATGATGTAAATATGCTTTAGTATAATTTTGCGATATAACATATTTATTATCACAATCTATTGGTGATTCATCATCTTTATATTTTGCATTTTTAATATTAATTTTACCTAATCTAGTAAAAAGTTGTCCATTTCGAGCATTACGTGTAGGTAACACACAATCAAACATATCAACTCCTAATGCAACACATTCAATCAAATCTGCTGGAGTACCAACTCCCATTAAATATCTAGGCTTATCAATAGGCATAATTGTATTTAAAAAACTAACTGTGCTTAACATATCTTCTTTTTCTTCACCTACAGCAAGGCCACCAATAGCATACATTTTAGCATCTAAATCAATTAATTGTTCAGCTGATAATTTTCTCAGTTTTTCTGATATTCCTCCTTGAATAATAGGTGAAACTATCTGATCAAAATTATACTTTGGTCCAACATTTTTAAAATGTTTCAAACAACGCTTTGCCCATGAAGTTGTAATATTTACAGCTTTTAAATGCTGTTCCTTTGTAGCATTAGCAGGTGGACATACATCTAATACCATCATAATATCTGACCCAATTGATCTTTGTATATCTATAATTTTCTCTGGAGTAAAATAATGTTTACTACCATCTAAGTGTGATTTAAACTCTACACCATTATTATCAATCTTTCTAAAATCAGATAAACTATAAATTTGGAAACCTCCAGAATCAGTTAAAATAGATCCATCCCAATTCATAAAATGATGTAATCCTTTAAATTGATCTAAAATTTTTGTACCAGGCCGTAAATATAAATGATATGTATTACTTAATACTAAATTAAATCCCAAGTCTTTAATTTCATTAGTTGATAAAGTTTTAATAGCAGCATAAGTACCAATCGGCATAAACGCCGGCGTTTCAATTATACCATGTGAAGTAGTAAAAGATCCAATACGTGCTGAGGTCTGATTGCAACATTGATTAACAGTAAACATAATTTAAAACAATGTAGCTAATCTATTTCTTCTTTGCAGGAGCTTTCTTCTTTGCAGGGGCTTTCTTCTTTGCAGAGGCTTTTTTTGCTTGTTCTTTTACTTGATTTGGAGTATCCTGTAAGTTAACATTTTGTTCTACAGAAGAATCTTTTTGAACAACTTGCTTAACTACTTTTTTCTTCATTTTTTTTAAAGATAAATCTCTTAAATTTTTAGTTCTTATCTTTGTTTTATGATGTTTCCTTTGTACAGATTTTTTCTTTTTATTCATTCATACTCCAATATTATTATCAACAGTTAAAAACAGACAGTTAATATAAAAATTTTTTAACAATTATTTACTTAAATTTATACATTCTGTAATCCAATTTTAACAAAAATGGAGCTTCCAATTAGCATAGCATCTTCATCAATATCAAAATGAGAACAATGTTGAGGGGTACTCATGGGTTCTCGATCTTTTGGAGCTGAACCTAAGAAGAAAAAACAACCAGGTACAACATTAGAAAAATAACTAAAATCTTCTCCACCCATAGATAGATATGGTGGAATCACATTTTCATTAACAATTGATTTTGCAATATTTTTCAGGTTAGAAGTAACTAATTCATTATTAACTACGGGGGGATAACCATCTTTATATTGTAAATCAATTTTTGCACCAAACATTTTTTCTGTACCTTTTATTATTTCCTTCATTCTCGTTTTAATTAAATGCCTATTTTCTTCAGTATATGATCTTGTAGTACCTTTTAAAATTACTTCATCCGCAATAATATTAAAATTATATCCTCCATTAATCTGACCAAATGTTATTACTGTGCTTTCTAAAGGGTTAGTATTTCTACTAATAATAGTTTGCATTGATTGAATTAAATATGAACTAATTACAATAGAATCAACTGTTCCTTGAGGAGCTGCCCCATGTCCTCCTATGCCTTTAATTTTAATAGTAAACATATCTGCAGCCGCCATAACAGGTCCTGATTGGATGCCAACTGTACCACTTTTTTGATAATTCCAAACATGTAAGCCATAAATTTCATCAACTTCATCAATAGCCCCATCTTTAATCATAAATTTTGCACCCCCATATCCCTCTTCTGCAGGTTGGAAAATAAATTTAATAATACCTTTAATATTATCTTTATATTTAGCTAATACCTTAGCAGCTCCCAACAATATAGCTGTATGAGCATCATGTCCACATGCATGCATAACCCCATCGTTAATTGATTTATATGGAATATTACTAGTCTCTTGAATCGGGAGTCCATCCATATCTGCTCTCAATGCAACAGTTTTACCTGGAACTTTACCTTTTAAAATACCAACGACACCTGTTTTTCCAATATTACGCTTAACTAATATGCCAAATTTTTCTAATTCATCTGCAACAAGCTGAGACGTTCTGTATTCTTGAAAAGATAATTCTGGATGTTTATGGATATCACGTCTAGTTGATATAATATAATTTTTTATTGATTTTACATCAGGAAGAATACTCATCATTCAAAATATACAAGACCAAAAATAATCATCATTTCATCAGTACTTAATAATCCAAAATTCACATATTCATCAGTATAATTATAATAAGTTGCTCTTGATATTAAACTTTGACCTTGATTTATTGTTAAAGGTGGATCTAATTCTAAAATAGGAGGATGCTCATAATCTAATGCTGTATAAATTAACTCTTCATATCCATTTTCATGTAAAATCAAAATATCAAATCTTGTCATTAATTGATGTGCATGAGAAAATAGTTGAAAAATTTTTAGTTCTGATTGATTATTTGGAGGCTCAATATTAATACCATTTAAAATCTGATTAGCTGAAAAAACCTCTTCTAACGTTGTTTCTTGATTAGGTGGAAGGTTAATATCATTATCTCCTAACTGTAAAATTCCTGCTTCATAAATAACATTTTCTGGATAAGTAGCATGTAAGTTTAAATATACTTCTCCCTGAAGAATTTCATTGGTATAATTAAAATAATGTGGATTTAAATCTAAAGCGAAATCAGTAGTTACTTTTAAGGCAACTCCTTCAGGAAATGTATAATCCCATGCAGGCCATTGTGTGCCAAAAATAAATGTATGCTCTTGTAAAGTCTGCACATTTTGTATCCATTGAGGATTAGGAGAGCCATTAATAAATTGGTCTATATATGGAAAATGAATATCTCTATACTCATATTCATTTGGCATAGGGCCAAAATAGTTATCAGAAAATTTATAAAGAATAAAATGATGGGTTCCTGGAGCCATAGACATTTGAACCCTATTAACATAATATTCACTACCCAATGAAGGAACATGATATAAAAATTCTCTTTCAGTATTAGGTAAAACATCAAATGGACCTATATGATATTGAATTCCCATTGCAGGCGGATCTAAGGGAACAAAATCAGGTGATTCATATATAGAATTATCATTGAGTATAAGAGGATCTGCAACAATACCTATATTAGGGGCACCCTGCCAAATCCAATCTTCTATAAAATCTAACTCTCCATTAGTAAGAAAAGGACCTCCTAATGGCATAATTTCTCCATAGTAAGGATGCTCACTATAATAATGTGACTCGTTATTAATATTAATTTTTTCCCATACAAAACTTAATAATAAGCCTAATAAACCCCCTTCATCGCTTAAAAGAGTTAAACCATCATTAAGAGCACCAACATTATCTGGACTCCTATTAATTAATTGACTATAAGCAACATCTTCAGTTAAAATTAAATTTGAAGTTTCCGCAAAAAAGGAGCCCTCATAATGACAATTAGCACATTTAGGAGTTAAAATATCTTGATTAATAATTGTCCAAGTATCACGATTATCATTATTTGATAAAATTAAATTAACTAAACTTACAATGTCTACAACATTTAAGATTAAATCTAAGTTTAAATCTCCGGCATCTATGTAACTATTAGAATCATCTAAGATATAATTAACTAATTGTACAATATCTATAATGTCAATTGATGAATCATTATTTAAATCTCCTAATGATAAATCTTCAACACAAAAGAAATCACACTCTTCAAAAGTATTAAAAAAAAATTCTTCATCATCACCCATATCACATCCTGATATGAATATACATTCATACCCTGTCCAAATATATCCTAAAGGAGTAGAACAGTCGCCATATGTATTCGCATTTAAAGAAGTACAATTTTGGCCAAAAGAGATATTATACATAACCAATAAAAAGAACATTGCTTTTTGTATAGATTGAAATAAAATCATAAATAAATTTATACTAAATTATGATAATATAAAATAGTTATATAAGGGAGCATAATGTGAATATTCAATGGGACATTATAAAAAAATTTAAAGATATTAAGTATGAAAAAGGTACTGAAAATGCAGAAGGTATTAATAAAATTACTATTAATAGACCTGATGTAAGGAATGCTTTTAGACCTCAGACTGTATTTGAATTAAAAGAAGCGTTTGCATTAGCACGCGAAGATCAAAGTTGCGGTGTTATTATTTTAACAGGCGAAGGAGAGCTCGCCTTTTGTTCTGGAGGTGATCAAACAATTAGGGGAGATGCAGGCTATGTTGGAGCAGATGGGGTACCACGTTTAAATATATTAGATGTACAAAAACAAATTAGATATATGCCAAAACCAGTAATAGCAATGGTTGCAGGATATGCTGTAGGTGGTGGGCATATATTACATATGCTATGTGATTTAACTATTGCTGCAGATAATGCAAAATTTGGACAGACAGGCCCAAAGGTTGGTTCTTTTGATGGAGGTTGGGGAGCATCATATATGGCGCGAATTATTGGACAAAAAAGAGCACGTGAAATTTGGTATTTATGTAAATTTTATGACGCACAAACTGCATTAGACTGGGGCTTAATAAATGCTGTTGTTCCATATAAAAATTTAGAAATTGAAACTATTAAATGGAGTCAAAAAATTCTAGAACGCTCTCCTCTTGCAATTCGTATGTTGAAAGGAGCATTAAATGCAGATTGTGATGGTCAAGCAGGATTACAACAATTAGCAGGTGATGCTACAATGTTATTTTATATGACAGATGAAGCACAAGAAGGTAGAGATGCATTTAAAGAAAAACGTAAACCAAATTTTAAAAAATTTCCTAAACTGCCATAAAATATGAAAATTTATCCTTGGATTTATGCTGCTAGACCTAAAACGCTAGTTGCCTCTATAGTTCCTGTTATAGCTGCTACTTTTATATTACCAAAAGGAATATTTAAATTAGATATTTTTATATTAACTATTACAACAGCCATTATTATTCAAATCACTACAAACTATATTAATGATTTATATGATTTCTTAAAGGGTGCTGATAAAAATCGTTTAGGTCCTGAGCGTATGTTACAATCAGGTAAATTAACTCCACAAAAAATTAAAAAGGGAATTATTTTATTAATTATACTAGGTTTACTACTTGGAATTCCATTAGTACAACAAGGAGGAATGCCAATAATGCTAATTGGTTTATCTGCATTTATATTTGCTTATCTCTATACTGGAGGACCATTTTCTTTAGCCTACCATGGATTAGGTGATATATTTGTATTTATTTATTTTGGAATTATTGCTGTTCTAGGAACTTATTATTTACAAACCGGTACTATTAATTATGCTGGATTGTATTTAGGTTGCTCTATCGGATCAAATAATACAATTTTATTAGCTATTAATAATCTTCGAGATTATAATACAGATAAAATCACTTATAAAAACACTTTAATTGTAATTCTAGGACAACAATTTGGAAAGCTTGAAATTTTAATAATGAGTTGTCTATCCTATATATCCTTTTTCTTGCTTGCTTCACAACTTGCAAATTATCAGTTATTTTATCTAATCTTACTAAGTAGTCCCCTAAGCTTATATATTATTTATGAAGTATATACCATATCTGGCAAACAACTTAATCAAACATTAGCAAAGATATCATACCTATCTATGCTACAGTGTGCTCTTTTAGCCATTGGAATTTATTGATGAAGATTCAACATATTAATCAAACAACCTGCAATCTAAAGCTCAATAAAAAATTTCAAAATTCTCATACTACATATAAAGAAAAAGGAAGTATTATCCTTGAAATTATATCCGATTCTTTTATTGGGTACGGAGAAATATGCCCTCTAAATCATTTTTCAAATGAAACTTTTCAAGAAATTAATTGGGGATTTCAGGGCTTTATCGAATCTATTGATAATACAATAGATTATTCCTTAAAAGATTTATTAACACTTGCAGAGATTCATTGCGCTGATATTCCATCATTACATTTTGGAATTGATACTGCTTTATATGATCTTCAAAGTAAAAAAAATAAAGTATCTTTATCTAAATTTTTATGTTCTAAAGCACCTGATTATATCAAGCTAAGTAGCCTATATACAAAACAAAAAATATATAATACAAATACCATAAAATATAAATTAGGAATTAAAACAATTGAAGAAGATATAAAAATATTACAACTACTTCAACGTCAAAATAAAACTATAAAATTTCGGTTGGATGCTAATAGAAAATATTCTTACTTAGAATTTCAAGAAATTTATAAAAAATTAAATGATGAAATCTATAATATTGAATATTTTGAAGAGCCTATTAAAACCCCTAATATTAAAATATTGAAAAAAATCAAATCCGAAACTAAAGCACAAATTGCAATTGATGAGAGTTTATACGATGGTAGTGATTATAAACAATGGATGGAAAATGATTTAATTCATACAGTGATTATTAAGCCTAGTATTCTGGGTGGATATAGAAAAATTTTACACTTGTGTGAAATTGCTGCAAAATATAATATTAAAGTAATTTTTTCATCAGCTCTTGAAAGTGGTATTGGAAATGCAGCAACCATACATTTAGCAGCGGCTACTCAAAATTACCAAGAGCATGGCCTGAATATATATAACTTTTATGACAGCTGTAAACAACCTTTATATCAAAAAGATGATAATACTATTAATTTAAAATCAATAGTTGGCTTAGGATATGATAGATTATCTTAATAAAAGAGTAAAAATAAACCCTGAAAAAATTTTTATTGAATATAAAAATCAATCAATTTCATTCAATCAATTTAATAATATAATAAATAATTTAAATCTTACTTCTAAAAACAGTCAGGCTAAATATATTGGATTGCAAGTTAAAAATAAGCTGAAATTAATTAGCGCAATTATTGCACTGAACAGACAAAATAAAATTCCCATAATATATCCCAACTATCCCAATGTTGAAGATTATATATCGACTACTAAAGTTAAAATTACTTTCACAGATAAAAATATTACACTAAATACACAAGATAATGTTAATAATAATTATATAAACTATAATTCACATTCCACTCAAATTGTAATATTTACATCAGGAACAACAGGACAACCAAAGGCCTGTGAGCTAACATATGATAATGTTTATAAAAGTTCTATAAAATGGAATAAAGTATTAAAATTTAATCATAATGATATTTATTTAAATCATATGCCATTGACACACGTTAGCGGGTTATGTATATTTTTTAGAGCTCTACATCATAATTTTAAAATGATTCTAGAAGATTTTGAACCTACTAATTATTTTAATTATATAATGAAAAATAATATTACTCTAATTTCTATGGTTCCCAGCATGCTACAAAAAATTATCAATTGTAACTCTAAAATTCATTATACCGATAATTTAAAAGCTATTATTTTAGGTGGTTCTAAAATGAGCACCAATATTTTCAATATAATCAAACAACATAAAATACCAGCATATATATCATATGGGATGTCTGAAACTACATCTGGAATTGCAGGCTTCTGGTATAATCAAGATAGTCCCAATCACTATAAATCTCATGAGGGTGTTAATATCACGCTATATCAATCTCAAATAATGATTAATAGTGATACAGTGATGAAAAGATATTTATATGATCAAACTCTTAATAATAAATTTATTAGCCATGATATAGGTAGAATATATTCTAACAAGACTTTTATTATTAAAAAACGTAAAAATTCAGTATCTAATTATGGAGGTGAATCTTTATCTTTAGACTATATTAATAAACATATTGAAAGCTATGATATAGTCAGCCAATGTAAACTCAAAATTGTTAAAGACAATCTATGGGGAGAAGTTCTACATGCGTATGTTAAATTAAATAAAAATATAGATAGTGAATTATTGCTTAAAAAAATTAAAAAAAACTTACCAAAACATATGATTCCAAAAAAAATTATTAAACAATGATACTGATTATAGATAATTATGATTCATTTACATATAATCTAGTTCAATATGTTGGGTCTATTAAAAAAGATTTACAAATCATTAAAAATAATGATTTAAATATTAAACAAATAAAAAAAATGGACCTATCGCACATTATAATATCGCCAGGACCAGGTCATCCTAAAAATACCGGGGTTTGTATAGATGTAATTAAACAAATATCTCCAATAATACCAACACTGGGTATTTGTCTGGGGCATCAAGCTATAGCTTTTCATTATAATGCTAAAATAAGCAATAGTGATAAAGTTATTCATGGGAAAACATCGATTATTAAACATAATAATCAATCATTAATCTTTAATAAAATTCCAAATAAATTTCATGCAACTCGCTATCATTCTTTATGTGTAGATAAAAAATTTGTCAATAATGATATTAACATTACATCGTGGAGTGAAGATGGAGAAATTATGAGCTTAGAACATAAAAAATATCATATATACGGAATTCAATTTCATCCAGAATCTATACTAACAGAGCATGGAATGCAAATTATAACAAACTTTATAAATATAATTGTATAATACAAATAATGCTTAAAGGGACCATATACTTACAAGGAGATAAATCAATATCACATAGAGTGCTTATCCTGGCCTCTATATCGAAGGGAACTTCCAAAATATATAATCTTTCTAAATCTGATGATGTAAAAAGAACTATAAACATACTAAGAAGTTGCGGAATTACAATAAAAACTATTAATAATACAACATTTGTTAACTGTAAAAAAAATAAATTAGAAGCTACAAAAAAACGGTTTTATTGTGGGAATTCTGGCTCTACTGCAAGATTTATGTTAGGCTTTCTGCCATCGCAAGGCATTTCAGGCACATTATATGGAGATAAATCTTTATCTAAAAGACCAATGCAACGAATTATAAGACCATTAAAAGAAATGAATATACAAATTAATTCTAAAAACAACACTCTACCAATTACATTTACAGCATCTAAACCCAAGGCGTATAAACATAAATTAAAAATACCAAGCGCCCAAGTTAAAACAGCATTAATATTTGCTGCCTTACACAATGATTCTCCTAGCTTTATTACAGATCCATTTAAAACCAGAGATCATACCGAAAGACTTCTAAAATATATTGGATACAACAGAAAGGGATATGCACGATTTGATTTAAAAAATTTTAAATATTCAGTAGCTGGAGATATATCAAGCGCAGCATTCTTAATTACTGCCGCCATATTAATTCCAAACTCTAATATAACATTAAAAAATATACTATATAATAAAACAAGATCTGGATATATTTCTATATTAAAAAAAATGGGAGCTAATATTAGAATATCTCGTAAAAAAATACAGTGTAATGAGCCTATATGTAATATGCAAATCAAATATACAAAAAATCTAAATAGTATTAATTTATATCAAGATGATATTATTACTATGATTGATGAAATCCCAGCCTTTGCATTACTAGCTAGCTTTGCAAAAGGAACAAGTAAAATCACTGACGCCATAGAGCTAAGATATAAAGAAACGGATAGAATAAAAGCAATCGCATATAATCTAAAAAAATTTGGGATAAATATTCGAGAACATAACAGCGGATTTACAATCACCGGACCAAACAACTTGCATAATACAAATATAAAAGATTTTGGAGATCATCGTATTGCTATGATGTGTGAAATTGCAAAATTAACTATCAATTATAAAGAAATAAAATCAAAAAAACTTCAAAAAAAAATCAATGTTTCATTCCCTGAATTTTACAAAATATTAGAAAATCTTTATGTCTAATTTTTATATTATAGGAAATCCAACTAAACAAAGCAAAAGTCCCTTGCTATTTAAATATATTTTCAAGCGATTAAATTTAAATTCATATTATAAACACCAAACAATCAAGAATTTGAATGAGCTATCACAATTTATAAAAGAATTCAAAAAAAGGGATATTAAAGGAATCAATATTACAATGCCATTAAAAGAAGCCGCATATAAATATGTTGATGAATTAGAACAAAATGCAAAAATAATTAAATCTATTAATTGTATTTATTTTAATAAAAATAAAATAATAGGCTATAATAATGACTATTATGGTTTTAGTAAATTACTAGAAACAAACAATGTGCCTGTTTCTAATTCAAAAAACATTATTATTGGTTCTGGAGGAAGTGCGAGAAGTGTTATTTTATCATTAATACATAAAAACGCGAAGAATATTTGTATACTATCAAGAAACAAACAACAAGTTAAAGAAATATTATTAGACATGCAACCACACCAATGTAATACTAATTTCAAAAAATTCTCAAACAAAATAGACTTTCAAAATTATAACATTATAAATTGCACTCCAATTGGAATGCTAAAAACCAACATAGATATATTAGACAGTCTACCAAAAACACAATATAACTACATTATTGATATTAATTATATTGCAAACTATAATCATTTTAAATATAATGCGCATTATAAAATTAATGGAATAGATATGTTTATCTATCAAGCATTAAAATCACTTGATATATGGTTTGAATCAAATATTTCAAATAAATTAGACTATCAAGAATTAAGAAAAATAATATGTTAAATAAAATTAACTTTTTAACTGCGGGCGAATCACATGGGATAGGGCTTATGGGAATTATTGAAGGAATTCCTGCAGGTCTAGATATTGATAAAGATTATATTAACTTTCATTTATCAAGACGACAACTAGGCTTCGGTAGAGGAGCTCGAATGAAAATTGAAAAAGATCAAGCTCAAATTTATTCTGGAGTACGCTTAGGATATACCATTGGAGCTCCAATTGGATTACTAATTCCAAATTTAGATGCAAAAAACTGGAAGGATATCATGTCAATATCTAAGAACTCTTTAGAATCTGAAAAAATTACACTCCCTCGTCCAGGACATGCTGACTTAGCAGGGGTTATGAAGTATGATTTTGATGATATTCGTAATGTTATTGAACGCTCATCTGCACGAGAGACAACAATGCGTGTAGGATTAGGTTCTATATGCAGAAAATTATTAGAAACATGCAATATTAAAGTATCAAGCTATGTAACACAAATTCATAATATAAAAGATGCATGTAATTTAAATAAAATTAAAAATATTAATAAACAAGCAGATAAATCTACTTTACGAGTATTAGATAAAAAGGCAGAAGAAGAAATGATTAAAACAATTAAAAAGGCTCAAAAAAAGGGAGACACCGTAGGTGGAGAATTTAGAGTATTGATATCTGGAGTCCCATATGGATTAGGGTCATACATTTCATGGAATAAAAAATTAAATGCAAAATTATCTGAAGCCATATGCTCGATCAATGCAATTAAAGGTGTTTATTTTGGTTCCGAAAAAAGCAGTCACAGCTTTGGAAGTGAACTACATGATGAAATCACTTATAATAAAACTTACACTAGAATCAATAATAATGCAGGTGGAATTGAGGGTGGTATGAGTAATGCCCAAACAATTGTAATTAACGGTGTTATGAAACCTCTATCTACACTAACACAGCCACTACAATCTATTGATATTAAATCTAAAGAACAAAAATTAGCACATAAAGAAAGAACAGATTCTTGTGCTGTTCCTGCAGCTTCTATTGTAGCAGAAAGTATGGCTTGCATTGTAATTGCAGATACACTTTTAGAAAAATTTGGAGGAGATAGCATTACTCAATTAAAACAACATTTAAAATCTGCAAAATATTAAATGAAAAACATACAAAAGCATATTTTTATTATTGGTATGATGTGCTCTGGAAAATCTAGCTTAACTCCTATATTATCAAAAAAAATAAATATCCCCTTTGTTGATTTAGATAAAGATTTAATATCTATTTTAGGAATAGATATCCCAGAAATGTTTGATACATTAAGTGAAAAAAAATTTCGTCTACTAGAATCTAATTATTTTTTAGAGCATATTAAAAATTCTCAATATATCTATGCAACAGGAGGTGGATTAGTTTTAAGCCAAAAAAACCGATTAGCACTATCTAAATACGGCACTACAATATTACTAGATACTCCTATTAATACTATTTATGAAAGACTTGTAAAAGATAAAAAACGGAGTAGGCCTTTATTTAAAAAATCACCTACTAAAAATCAAGTGACAAAAATTTGGATGGAAAGAAAAAAATACTATCAGGAATGTGCAAACTTAGTCATTAAAACTGAAAATAAATCATTAGACATAATAGCTGAAGAAATAATCAATTATTTGAATCAATGAAAATCAATTATTTAAATACAGAAGCAGAACTGATACAACAAATAAAAAAATATCATAAACAATATGATAAAGTTTTTTTCATGACTCAAAATCCTATATTAAAACAAAATGCTATTATTCATCAAATAATCCAAGAGCATAATTATTATATATGCTCAAATAGCGAACAATGTAAAACTCTCAAAGAATATGAAAAAATAATAGAGTTTTTATCTAATAAGCATTGTAATAGAAATTCAGCTATCATATCAATCGGTGGGGGAACAGTAACTGATTTATGTGGATTTGTTGCCTCATCATATATGCGAGGTATAACACATATAGTTATTCCAACAACATTATTAGGAATGGTAGACGCAGCAATAGGTGGTAAAACGGCATTAAATATTGGAAAAATACGTAATCTGATAGGAACATATAAAAAGCCAGACGACTTAATCATATATAATAAATTTCTTATCACTTTAAATCAACAGGAAATAATTAATGGTTATGCTGAGATTATTAAATATGCTTTAATTATGGATAAAAAATTATTCATTAAAATAGAAAACAATATAGACCAATTATTATATGATATAAATCTAGATTTAATACAAAATATTATTAAAATATGTATAAATCACAAGTTAGAAATTGTGAAACAAGACCAATTTGATCAAGGTATACGAAATATATTAAATTTTGGGCATACTGTTGGGCATGCAATAGAAAGCTACTATAATTTTAAAATTTCTCATGGAAAAGCAGTATTTCATGGTATGCATATTGCAAGCTATTTATCATATAAAAATAATAATATTACCATTACAGAGTATAATAGAATTATGAAATTAATTGAAAAAATGAATTTAAACAAACTTCAAAAACTTGACTATAATAAAATTATGGATTTTATCACTGCAGATAAAAAAAATATAAATAATGAATTAAATTATATTCTTTTAAAAACAATAGGGTCTGCATATATTGAAAAAAATTTTAATAAAAAAAATATCAAAAATGCATTAAAAATATTATGAATATTCTAGTTATTAATGGTCCTAATTTAAATTTGTTGGGTGAGCGAGAAAGAAAAATATATGGTAATGAAACATTAGAGGAATTAATGATGTGGCTTGAAAATTCTCCTGAATGTGTTAAACACAGTTTTAAATTTTATCAAAGCAATCATGAAGGTGATATTATAGATTTTCTACATGATGAAAGACACTGGGCACAAGGCATTACAATCAATCCAGGGGCATTATCTCATTACTCTTATGCAATTATGGATGCAATTAAAGCAATAAATATTCCAACGATTGAAGTGCATATTACAAACATTAAAAAAAGAGAAGAATTTCGTAAAGAATCAGTTATCAATCAGGCCTGTATTAAACAAATTAGCGGACTTGGAAAATATAGTTATTTAGAAGCAATTAAAACATTAACGGAACAACAATTATGAAAATTATATTATTTTTATTTATTACTATGTTAATATCTGAAGAAAAATACAAAGAACCGGCATTTAAATTAATTGAACGTCAAAATAATATAGAAATTCGTCAATATGGTGAATATATTATTGCAAAAACTGTGATACCTATCCAAAAAAAAGATTCAGAAAATAATATGTTTAGAACGTTAGCATCTTATATATTTGGAAGTAATGAAAAAAATCAAAGTATTCCTATGACAGCTCCCGTTACTACGTTAGAAACTAATGATACCTATGAAATGTTATTTTATATGCTAGAATCAGATCGTATTGAGGATTTACCCAATCCCTCTAATCAAAATATTACATTCGAAAAATTTAATCTTGGGAAATGTGCTGTTATTAGCTTTAGTTGGTTTGTTAATGATAAAAAAATTAAAAAGTATCAAAATGAGCTAAACAAATTTTTAAAATCTAATGGATATAAACCCACGTCTCCATTTATGGTTAATCGATATGATCCTCCTTGGAAACTCCCATTTATGAGAAGAAATGAAATTCTTGTAAAAATTGATTAAAATCAACATGTTGCAAGAACTTACCATAAGTAATAAATATTATTATCATAATTGTATTTCTTTTATAATGCTAGGAGCTTGGATTTATATTGGCATTAAAGGCTACACATTAAAAAATAAATCTATTAAAAACAAACTATCAACCTTAATTATTACAATTTGCTTAATACAAGAATGCATTGATTTTATAAATCGTATTTTTTTAGATTCACATTATATATTTTCAATTCAAAGAGATCTCCCTTTATTACAATTTTGTCAAATTAGTTTTTATTTTTCACTTTTATGTATCTTTTTAAATAAAAAAAATATTGATTCTAATACAAAATATTCATTGAATCAATTTTTATTTGACTGTTCATTTTTACTAGGGTTTTCTGGAGCATTTCAAGGCATTCTAACGCCTGATTTTTTAAATATTAATAATATGGTAGGTGTTATATGTATTCAATTACAACACTCCTTAATTATATTAAATCTCGTTTGGCTCATGTCTGCATATGGCTATACATTAAAATTTAAAGGTGTATGTTTAACATACTTATTTATTAATATAATCGCTCCCTTTGCGTTATGGTTTAATAAATTATTAGGCGAAAATGTGGTAGGCGATTCTGCAAACTATTTCTATGTTAATGAATTACCTAAAGTTGATAATTTCTTTCTAAACTTTGTATCGCAGTACCCTTCTCCAGATTATATATTGTATATACAGCCTATATTTATTATTTATTTTTTAGGATTATATTTTTCTTTTATGCTATTTAATAAACTCAAAAAATAATTCGTACTTATGGCATATTACATTTACGTTATTGAATTAGATAAAAAAGTAGGTACATTAGCAAAATTTAGACAACAAAGTCCTAAGTTTATTTTAGGGAATCGTTGTTTTTATGTTGGGCAATCTGCAAAGGCTCCTATGTTGAGATTCAAACAACATAAAGAAGGTTATAAATCAAATACTTTTGTTAGACGATTTGGTATAAAACTAATTCCTGATTTTTATGAAAAATATAATCCAATACCAACAAGAAAAGATGCCGAAGAATTAGAAGAATATGTAGCTCAAAAACTAAGGAAACAACGGTATGGAGTATGATTCAATTAGCATTATATAAGTCTAAGATTGAGAATCAATAATAAGTTCTTTAATTCTAGGAACAATTTGATCAATTGATAGCCTTTCTTGATTCATTGTATCCCTATCTCTAAGTGTCACAGTATTATCCTCTAAAGTATCATGATCAATTGTGATACCAAATGGAGTTCCAGCTTCATCTTGTCTACGGTATCTCTTACCAATGGAACCTCCAGCATCATAAAACGATGCAATATCATTATTCCTAAAATCTTCAACTAATTTTTCTGCTAGTTCAGGCATATCCAATTTATTCATTAAAGGAAATACAGCAACTTTAATAGGTGCAATTTTTGGTGATAATTTCATTACTGTACGATTATCACCATTAACTTCTTCTTGATTATATGCATCTGCAAGTACAGTTAACATTGCTCTATCAACACCCGCAGAAGCCTCCACTACAGCTGGGACAAAATGCTTATTATTTTGTTGGTCAAAATAAGTTAATTTTTTATTACTATGAGCCATGTGCTGATCTAAATCATAAGTACCGCGATCTGCAATCCCTTCTAATTCTGACCATCCAAAATCAAATTTATATTCAACATCATAACATGCTGATGAATAATGTGCTAACTCATCAGAGCCATGCGCACGCAATCTCAACTTATCTTCATTAATACCAAGTGATTTAAACCAATTTAAGCGATCTTCTTTCCAATAGTCTAGCCATTTTCCAGTAGCATCAGGATTACAAAAAAATTCCATTTCCATTTGTTCAAATTCACGAGTTCTAAAAATAAAATTTCCAGTTGTAATTTCATTTCTAAATGCTTTTCCTATTTGAGCAATACCAAATGGTAATTTTTGTCTCGAAGTAGATTGAGCATTTAAATAATTTACAAAAATTCCCTGAGCTGTTTCTGGTCGTAAATAAGCAATTGATGAGGAATCATCTACAGGACCAATATGTGTCTTAAACATTAAATTAAATTGACGAGCATTAGTCCAATCTCCAACTTCTTTAGTATGATTATCAATAACACCACACTCGACAAGCATAGATCCACTTACAGACTCTTGGCTTAATAAAGAAGAAACTATCGACTGTATTGTTGCTTCTAAATCAGAACCTTCTTTCAAACCTAATTTTTTTAATAAAGTTGCAATAATTTCTGCATCTTGATCTTCTAAAAGATGGTCTAGTCTATAACGTTTTTTTGAAATTTTATTATCAACTAAAGGGTCATGAAAATTTTCAACATGACCACTAGCTTCCCAAACTTTTGGATGCATCAAAATTGCAGCATCCATCCCAATAACATTATTTCTTGAAGTAATCATATCTTTCCACCATAAATTCTTAATATTACGTTTAAGCTCAACCCCTAAAGGACCATAATCCCACGTTGAACCTAGACCACCATAAATTTCACTACTTTGAAAAACAAAACCTCGTTGCTTAGATAAAGAAGTTAAAATTTCTAATATTTTTGCATCCTGTTTCATATTATTATTTTTTAGTAAACCTTTTTTTGGGTTTCTTTTTACTGATTAAATCTAATGCCATATTTAAATCTACAGTATTATAATCTAAATCTTTTGGCAGAGTTACATTAACCTTTCCATTAGTAACATAAATACCATATCTTCCATCTTTAATTACAATCTTTAAATCATTGTCCTCACCCAATTCTTTTAAAACATTTGCTTGCTTTGTATCTGTTGCAAATAATTCTACTGCTCTATCTAAAGTAATTGTTAATACATCATCAGGAGCAGAAATTTTTCTATTATTCTTTCCTGATCGTAAATAAGGTCCATATCTTCCAATATCTTTTGTAATAGGTAAATTCGTATTTTTATCAATACCTAATTCTGTAGGCATTGCAATCGTTTCTAAGGCAATCTCAGGAGTTAAGGTTTCTTCTGTAATACCAGGAGGTAATGATTTCATTTTTTTACCAGATTTCAAGTAAGGTCCAAACCTACCTTTCTTAAGAACCACTTCTTCTCCACTAGATGCATCAACAGCTAATACTTCAGGAGCAGCATTTTTATTAGAAAGCATTGTTGCAATCTCATCTATTGTTACTTCACTGGGAATAGTACTATCATCTAAAGTAACGCGTTCGTCTCCTAATTCTGCATATATTCCATATCTTCCAATTTTAATTTCTGTATTTTTATTATCTGAACTAATAGTACTAATTAATCGCTCTTTAGATTTATCATATTCCTGCTCTAATTTATCACTTAATCCAATATTATCATTTTTAGTATAATAAAAATTAGTCAGATAATCTTCCTTAGTCATTTTTCCAATAGCTATACTATCGAGTTCATCTTCCATCTTAGATGTATATTGTAAATTTACTAAATCTTCAAAATTTCTTTCTAAAAATTGTACAATTGCATATCCTGTAAATGTGGGGATTAATGCCCCTTTGACATTATTAACATATGCCTTATCTTGAATTTTTTTCATAATAGCAGCATATGTTGATGGCCTCCCAATTCCTAAAGCTTCTAATTCTTTTACTAATGAAGCTTCTGTAAATCGACTAATTGGTTTAGTAAAGTGTTGTTTGGGAATAATGTCATCCCAAAATACAGAATCTCCAATATTTACTTTTGGCAAAGTTTTTTCCATATCATCTAATGTTGCATCAGGATCATCTGAGCCTTCTACATACGCTCGTAGAAATCCTGGAAAAACAATTGTTTTACCATTTGCTGAGAAAACATGCTCTCCATCTGATATCTGTAATTTTGTTTGTTCTATTTGTGCTGAATTCATTTGAGATGCAACAGTACGTTTCCAAATTAAATCATATACCTTATATTCTGCATCAGTTAAAATCTTTTTTAAATCTTGAGGATCCTTAAAGGATGACCCTGAGGGTCTAATTGCCTCATGTGCTTCTTGTGCATTTTTAGATTTACTTTTATATGCCCTAGCATTTTTAGGTAAATATTCTTTACCATACTTTTGCTCTATTACTTTACGTGAAGCATTTAAGGCTTCAACAGATAAATGTATAGAATCTGTTCTCATATAAGTAATATATCCATTTTCATATAACCCTTGAGCTACACGCATAATTTGAGTAGAATTCATCCGTAATTTCCGAATACCTTCTTGTTGTAATGTAGATGTGATAAATGGAGGATATGGATTTTGCTTCTGTGGTTTAGTTTCTAAATCTGTCACTTTCCAATTATTAGAAGATAAAGAATGAACTAAACTTTCAGCCTTTTCTTGATCTAAAATAATTGTATTTTTTGCACTTAATTCACCCGTTTCTTTATTAAATGAATTCCCAATTGCAAGTTTTTCCCCTTTAATCGAAACTAATCTAGAAAAAATCTGACCTTTTTCTGATTTAAAATTACCCTGCAAACTCCAATATTCATTTTTAATAAATTTAGATCTTTGTTTTTCTCTATCAACTAAAATTTTAACAGCAGGACTTTGTACTCTGCCGGCTGATAAGCCTCCTTTGACATTATACCACAACTCTTTTGATACTAAAAATCCAAATAAACGATCTAAAAATCGTCTGCATTCTTGAGCATTCACTAAATTCAAATCTATCTCTCGAATATTTTGTAATGAATCTAATATCGCACTCTTCGTGATTTCATTAAATACCATCCTTTTAACTGGAATTTTTGGTTTTAATTCATCAATTAAATGCCAGGCGATAGCCTCACCTTCACGGTCTGGATCCGTAGCAATATAAATTGTATCTACCTTCTTTAAAACACTCTTAAGATTTTTAACTACCTGTTTGCTTCGATCTGAAACTTCGTATTTAGGGGTGAAGTTATTATCAAGATCAATTCCTAAATTTTTTTTAGGAAGATCTCTAATATGACCTACTGAAGCCTCAATTTGATACTCATTACCCAAGAACTTTTTTAAGGTTTTAATTTTTGAGGGTGACTCAACAATAATTAAATTTTTATTACTCATACTTTAAAAATACTTTCCTTAAAATAATGCAAATTACTACTTTTTAAACTTACACATATTATTATCCTATTATACAAGCTATATTATTATTTAATATATTACTATATTAAATAATGTCTAAATATACAGGCCAAATATCAAAATTAATTAACAATTTAGACTCACCTATTTCATATACTTTACCAATCGGTGAGAATAAAGTTCCATTAAATAATCTCATTGGAAAAACTGTCACATTTGAATTTGAAGGAGAAATTAGATGTGTGGAATGTGATGCTAAAATTAAAAAAACATTTATGCAAGGGTACTGTTATCCATGTTTTATTTCAAGCCCAAAAACATCTGAATGTATTCTAAAACCAGAGCTATGTAGAGCTCATGAGGGTGAAGCGCGTGATATGAAATGGGCAGAAAAACATTGCCTGCAAGATCAATATATTTATCTTTCATTAACTAGTAATTTAAAAGTAGGCGTAACACGACACACACAAATACCAACACGTTGGATTGATCAAGGTGCCCATTATGCGCTGATACTTGCAAAAACACCTAATCGTTATTTAGCAGGCATGATAGAAAAAGAAATAAGTCAACATATTTCAGATCGTACATACTGGAGACGTATGCTACTTGGAGAATATCCTAATTTAAATTTATTAGAAGAAAAAGAGAGCCTAATAAAAAATCTAAGTTCTGAATATCATAAATTTATAACAACAAATGAAGATGTTATCAATTTAAATTATCCTATTTTAACTAAACCTGAAAAAATCAAATCACTAAATTTTGATAAAATCCCTCAAATTACAGGTCAGTTAAATGGTATCAAGGGACAATATTTATTTTTAAATAATGATTCAGTATTAAATATTAGAAAATTTACTGGATATATAATAAACTTTACAGTATGAAAAAATATCTTATTATTTTGATGTTACAATTGATTTATACTAAATATTATCTTAAATATTTAACAATCTAAGAGAAAAAGAGCTTAGTGATTTTAACAAACAGTCTATCTAAAACTGTAGATTTTTTAACACGTAAATTTAAATCTTTCCGAATAGAATAACGATATCTCTCTTCAATTGCTAATATATTCTTAGTTAAATAGGGATTAAATTGACTAAAATTTTCTCGTAATAATACATCCATAGAACGCTTACCATTATAGGGAGTCAATATACCCTTTAAAATTTGCGCACTCGAAGCTTTCATTAAATAACAAAACGTGCCACTGTTTGTACCACGTTTAGTGCTTAAGCTTGGTTTTATAATATGGTCTGAAACCTGCTTCCCATCAGGTTTGTGATATGATAATTTAATAATATCCCAGTCATCTGGAACCTCAGACCATGGAATAGCAGCTAAATTTTTTAAAAAATTATCCTTTAATAAAATATCATCCTCACAAATCAATGCAATCTCACAATCAGGATCTTTTTCTAAAGTTTCCCATAGTGTAATATGACTCAGCATACAACCTAAACTGCCAGGAAGTTGTAACTCAAAATCTGATGCCAAATAACCCTTGTTTTGATAATCTTGAATATCTACATCAGGACCATAAATTCCAGACCACAACTTAGCATCCACACCTTCTCTTTCACAACGCTTAAAACAACGTTCAAGGCGCTTATTGGTATGACTGGGTAATCCTATAATAAAAGCTTTATCAAAATGCATAGTATTAAGATACTGTAAAATCTAATAAGACTTTACCAAAATTTTTCCTTTTTTGAATATATTCATGTGCTTGTGAGGCCTGATCAAATGGAAAGACTTTTCCAATAACCGGATTCACATCCCCTTGTTCAATCATCTTATAAATCCCTAACATAGCACGTTTTATTTTATGTTCAGCACCCTTTAATCTACCTAAATGGTAACCCATAATTGCCTTATTTTGACCAATCATTTCAAAAGGTTTAATTTTAGGCATACTAAAAAATTCCTTAGCTAAGGCTAATGTAGATCGAGTTTTTCCTTGTACTAAATTTTGATTTCCATATACAATTAATTTACCCATAGGAGCTAACATGCTATAACTCTCAGACCACTGTTTTCCTCCTACTGGATCAATAATTAAATCAACGCCATATCCATTAGTATAATCCATAATTTTTTCTTTTACATTCTCCGTATTATAATCAATGCATAAATCAACACCCATATTTTTTAAACGTTCATGTTTCCAACCTGAACTTGTACCAATAATCTTGGCTCCCACAGATTTAGCCAATTGAATTGCTGCAGTACCAACACCTCCACCTGCACCTTGAATAAAAAATATTTCATCTTTTTTTAAATTACCTAGATCAAACATCATCATATATGCCGTCATATAAATAACCGGAAATGCTGCCCCTTGATCTAATGAAAAGCTTTCAGGTAATTTCATTAACATTTGTTCATTAATATTAATATGAGATGAATAACTTCTAAAAGGAGCAAATACCATCACTTTATCACCTACTGCATAATCTTGAATATTTTTTCCTGTTTTAGTAATAACACCACTAGCTTCACCTCCTATTGAACTAGGGGGCTTAGGAGCTCCAGGATATAAGCCCATTCTTGTCATGATTTCTGCAAAATTAATACCTGCAAAATGTGTCTGAATTTGGACCTCATCATCTAAAGGGTCATTTAAATTAAAATCCCTGACTTGCAATACATCAGGTCCACCAAATTTGATATATTCTATTCTTTTCATTTTTTATTCTCTCTTATAATTGATTATAAATTATTTTTCCATTTACAATAGTGGCTAAAATTTTTGTTTCTAAAATTTGCTCTGTCTGTATATCCAATAAATCATTTGATAATATAGTTAAATCTGCATCATATGCAACTTTAATTTTTCCACGTGTTGCTTCATCAAAACCACCATATGCAGCCCATGAAGTAAACATTTTTAAAGCATTTAAATGATTTACTTTTTCTTGAGATTGCCAACCTCCAACTGGAAACCCTTGATGGTCTTGGCGTGTTACTGCAGCATAAAATTCAAATAAAGGATTTCCTGTTTCAATAGGACAATCTGAACCGCCTGGAATTTTTAGCCCTAAATCAATAAATGTTTGCCATCTAGAAATTAAAGAAAGCCTTTCTGGTCCTATGCGATCATTCAACCACGGCATATCACTTGTACAATGACTAGGTTGCATAGAGGGTAAAATACTAAAATCTTTAAAACGGCTTAAATCACAATCTGCAACCATTTGTGCATGTTCAATACGCCAACGTCTATTATTATCAGGTTTTAAAAATTTACTATAATGATCTAAAACATAGCTATTACCTCTATCACCAATTGCATGTGTATTAAGTTGAAAATTATAATGATAACACTCTCTAGCTAATTCTTGGAAATCATCCTGAGAGATTAAAATTAATCCACAATTATGCCTATCATCACAATAAGGTTCATGTAATGCTGCCCCTCGGCTACCTAATGCTCCATCAACAAATGCCTTAACTGAACGTATTTTTAAATAATCACTTTCGTAATGTCCTTGATTAAAAAACTGATTTAATAAATTTTTATCGTTTCCTCCTAACATACCATAACAACGAATGGGAAAATTTCCCTCTTCAATTAACTCTTGAACTGCTAATACAATAGTAGAGTCTTGCCACGCATCATGGACTCCCGTAATACCCATCTGCATTGTCTTATTTATAGCTGTTTTAATCCATTTTTTAACCTGATCTTTTGTTTCTTTAGGTAAATATTGCTTAAAACAATTCATTGCATTATCAATCATAATACATCCATTAACAACATCTGCACCTGCTTGATTTTTAATTTCATCAATAGAATATTGGGTAATATTAATTGCACAATCATTTACCCATGCAGAATGTCCATCAATTCTTGTAAGGTATACCGGATTATCTGGAGAAATTTTATTTAAAAACCTAGAAGAGGGATAGTCTTTAGACACCCATAAATTCTGATCCCAACCAAAACCAATCAACCATTCATTGGAATTTAAGTCTCTTAATTTTAATTTAATTATTTGTTCTATCTGCTCTAAAGACTGTAGACCCTTTAAATTGAGCATCTCTAGACGTTTCCCAAAATTTTTCAGATGAAAATGAGCATCTATAAAACCAGGAATAACAGTATATCCATTTACATCAAGTGTTTTATAAGAGCTATTAATTTGATTAATAGATTCAATCTTACCATTAGAAACTGTTAATGAATTAGCACCCTTTAATGATGAATCTAAAGTAATAATATTTGCATTGATAAGATTATATGATTCCATATATAAAAAGTAATGTATTATGGAAAGAAATTACCTAATTTATTATATTAAATAATAACTCTATTATTATATGATTGATTTAAGAAGTGATACAGTAACTCTACCATCAAAAGCCATGAAAGATTTTATGTTCCAGGCTCCGCTTGGAGATGATGTTTATGGTGAAGATCCATCAATTAATTTATTAGAAGAAAAAGCTGCCAAAATATTTGGTAAAGAAAAGGCTTTATTTGTTCCATCTGGAACCATGGCAAATTTAATTTCTGTATTATCACATTGCAATAGAGGAGAAGAACTTATTTTAGGTAATAAATCTCACATATTTAAATATGAAGCAGGGGGGACATCAGTATTCGGGGGAATTCATTCTCACCAAGTTCCTAACAATGATGATGGAACTATTGATATAAATCAAATTGTAAATGCAATTTATCAAAATGATGATTCTCATCATGCTGTTACCCGATTATTGTGCTTAGAAAATACTCATAATTTATGCTATGGGAGTCCAATCAAATCAGACTATTTTAATGATGTTGCAGATGCAATTAAACCATTCCAAATTAAAATGCACATTGATGGTGCAAGAATTTTTAATGCATCAATTGCATTAAATGAATCTGTTGAAAAATTAGCACAAAGAGCTGATAGTATTACGTGTTGCCTATCAAAAGGATTAGCCTGTCCTTCTGGATCACTCATTATGGGAAATATCAATTTTATAAAACAAGCTAGGAGATTACGTAAGTCATTAGGTGGGGGAATGAGGCAAGCAGGAATACTGGCTGCAGCAGGAATTTATGCTCTTGAACACATGATTGATAGACTCCAAGAAGACCATGACAACGCAACAATATTAGCACAAGAATTAAAATCAATTAAAGGTATTACAATTGATTTAAATCATATATCGACTAATTTAGTATTTTTTGATTTAGACACTAAAATAGTATCTGAAAAATTGTTCCTTAAAGAACTATTAAAACAAAATATTAAAATTGATTCTAAGGGAAATGGACGTTTCAGAATAGCAACACATTTTGGGTTTTTAAATAATGATATTGAAAAAGTAATTAAAGCTATTAAATTAATTTTAGAAAAATAAGAGGTTAAAATGTCAAAAGGCGTAACTCCAAAGAGTGAAAATTACTCTAAATGGTATACAGATGTAATTACAAAAGCAGAATTAGCTGATTATGGTCCTGTTAAAGGGACAATGGTTATCCGTCCTTATGGCTATCAATTATGGGAAAAATTAAAAGATACCTTAGATAAAGAATTTAAAAAGACAGGACATATTAATGCCTATTTCCCATTATTTATTCCTAAATCATTCCTGGCTAAAGAATCAGAACATGTTGAAGGCTTTGCTAAAGAATGTGCTATTGTTACTCATTCAAGATTAACTCATAATGAAGATAAAACAGATTTAATTCCAGATCCAGAATCTAAATTAGAAGAAGAAATTATTGTAAGACCAACTAGTGAAACTGTCATCTGGTCTATGTATAGAAAATGGATTAATTCATATCGTGATTTACCTATTTTAATTAATCAATGGGCCAATGTTGTGCGATGGGAAATGCGTACTCGTTTATTTTTAAGAACAAGTGAATTTTTATGGCAAGAAGGGCACACGGCTCATCAAACTGCAAAAGAAGCAGAAGAGGAAACATTAAAAATTTTAAATATTTATGAATCTGTAGTACAAAATACTTTAGGAATTCCTGTAATTTGTGGTAAAAAAACAGAAGCTGAAAAGTTTGCAGGTGCAGATGATACATATTGCATAGAAGCAATGATGGGAGATAAACGTGCATTACAAGCAGGCACATCACATTATTTAGGGCAAAATTTTGCCAAAGCGTTTGATGTAAAGTTTCAAGATATTGATAATACTGAAAAATATGTTTACGCAACAAGCTGGGGAGTTAGTACAAGATTACTTGGTGCTCTAATTATGGTGCATGGTGATGATAAAGGCCTCCGACTACCTCCAAACATTGCTCCAATTCAAATAGTTTTTGTTCCTATTTTTAAAACAGAGGAAGATCTTTTAAAAATTCAAAATTATTTAAATCAAACCATGAATTATTGTAAAGATAATAATATCACATATTATTTTGACAATCGACAAAAATTATCTCCTGGATATAAATTTAATGAATGGGAAATGAAAGGGGTACCCATTAGAATTGAAGTAGGTGTACGTGATATGGAAAAACAAAATATCACTTTAGTAAGACGCGATAATTCTATAAAAATGATAGATAATATTACATTATTGACATCAAAAATCAATGACACCCTACAAGATATTCAAAATAATTTATTTAATAACGCATTAGATTTTCAAAAACAAAATACTTTTCAAACTCATTCTTATGATGAATTTAAACAACTAATTAATAAAGGAGCTTTCATTGAATGTGGTTGGGATGGTGATGCTCAAACAGAAGAAAATATTAAAAATGAAACCAATGCTACAATTAGATGTATTCCATTTACACAGAGCACACAAGAATTACAATGTATCTACACATCTAAACCTGCAAAGTTTAATGTAATCTTTGCAAAAGCATATTAATGATTTATAATTCTGAAGCCTTAATTCTAAGTACACGCCACTATGGTGATACCAGTTTAATTTGCAATTTATTTACAAAAGAATATGGAAAATTAAGTATTATTTCAAAAGGCGCTCGCACATTAAAAAATCCGAATAGAGCTATTTTACAACCAGCGCAGTTTGTTGATTTACATTATTATTATAAACCAGGGCGTAACATACAAATTTTAAAAGAAGCATCTATCAATCAGCATTTTTTTAAAATCCATCAAGATTACAAAAAAATTATCTTATCATATAATATTATTGATATAGCTAATCAAATTTGTACTACAGATAATCCAAATAAAATAATTTTTAGACTGATAAAAAAGGTATTAAATAAAATTGATTTATCTAATCATCAAGATATACATATATACTATGTTTTTTTTCAAATTCAACTATTAAAATATTTAGGATATCAACCCATTACTGAACACTGCGCATCATGCAATACAAACCTAAAACAAGCAAATTATAATTTTACTCTTGGACAATTAACCTGTTCAAAATGTACACAGCCGCATAATTACTATAAGCCTTTAATATTAACGACACAATTATTACAGCTCATTAAAAAAATATCAAATACTCATATTAATGTATTAAATGATAATATACATTATACAATTGATGAACTAAATACTCTTAAGCAATATTTGCTATATTATTTATCCTTTCATATTATTAATATTAAACATCTAAAATCAATGTCCTTAATTAAAGAATGAATCGCTTTGATCCTAATAATTATGAATTTAACCCCGATAGTAAAATTGGTATATATTTAATTCATGGTTTTTCAAGCACAACATACGAATTAAAGGTATTAGCTGATTTATTGAATCAAAAAGGTTATCATGTAGTCCTAAAGAATTTACCTGGTCATGGAACCAATGTAGATGATTGTAATAAATATTCATATAATGATTGGTTAGATTATTCAAAAATTGAATTAGCTAAATTGTTTTCAACTTCAGATCAAGTTTTTATTATAGGCTGTAGTATGGGAGCGGTAATCAGCTTATATTTAGCTTCAATATTCCCTGTATCTGGCATAATTATAGGTGGGACAGTATTAAAATTTAAATTAACGTTTAGCACTAATTATCTTAATACGGTTTTATGCCATTTTTTGAGAAAAAGAGCAAAAAAATTAGCTTTCCCTAAAGAAATAAGAGATACTATTAACTTTTACGGATATAAAGAATATCCTCTAATTGCGTTAAATCAATTTAGAAAAATGAATAATGTAGTATTAAAGAAATTAAAAGATGTTAAATCGCCTATACTAATAATACATTCAGAAAATGATCGAGTGTCAATTAAAGAAAATGTTAAAATCGTGCATTCGATGGTATCATCAACAAACAAAAAAATTTTAGAAGTAAAACATGCACATCATAATATATTTGATACCAATCAAGATACTCCAATAATTAATAAAAAAATTCTTAATTTCATTAAACAATGTAAGGAATTATTATGAAAAGATTATATCGCAGTAAAAAAAATAAAAAAATTGCTGGAATATGCATAGGAATTGGAGATTACTTTGATATAGATCCAATTATTATTAGACTATTATTTTTAGTTGCTTTATTTCTAGGTGGAGGATTAATAGTTTATCTTATAGCATGGATAATTATTCCATATAAAGAATAAGTTCACTAAACATTAAATTTAAAAAAGATTATATCGCCATCTTTTATTATATAATCTTTACCTTCTTGTCTAATTTTACCCTTTTCACGTAAAATAGATTCTGAATGAAATTCTATTAAATCACTTATATGATAAACTTCAGCCTTAATAAAACCTTTTTCAAAATCTGTATGAATAGTTCCAGCTGCCTGAGGTGCATAAAATTTATTTGGAATAGTCCATGCTCTGATTTCTTGTTCTCCTGCTGTAAAAAATGTAATTAAACCTAATTGCTTATATGCTAATGAAATCAACTTATCTAATCCTGAAGCAGATAAATTATACATATCTAAAAAATCTTTTTTATCATTATTATCTATAATTTTAGAAATTTCCATTTCTAAATGTCCACAAATCATTAAACAATGGTTTTTGTTAGCTTCAGCATATTCTTGAACTTTTTGATAAGCATTTAAATCAGCTTCAGACTGTATTGTTTTTTCATCTACATTACATAAATATATAATTGGTTTATCAGTTAATAAAAACCATGATTTAATAATTTTTCGTTCTGCATCAGAACAATCAAAATGATTTAACATATTACCATTATTTAATTCTACAATAGCCTGATCTAATAATTTTGTTTCTTGGATAGCCAATTTATCGCCTGACTTACTAATTTTTTTAATTTTCTCTAAACGATTATTTAATTTTTCAATATCTTTAAGAAGTAATTCTGTCTCAATAATTTCAATGTCTCTAAGAGGGTTCAAATCACCTTCAACATGCGTAATATCACTATTTTCAAAAGCACGAACAACATGAACAATAGCATCTACATTGCGAATATGAGATAAAAATTTATTTCCTAAACCTTCTCCTTTACTAGCACCTTTAACCAAACCTGCTATATCTACAAATTCTATTACTGTAGATAAAATCTTATTTGTTTCAATAAATTGATTAATTTGATCTAATCTAGAATCTGGAACAGGAACAATACCTACATTTGGTTCGATAGTACAAAAAGGATAATTATTAGCAGGTATATCCGATGCTGTTAATGCATTGAATATAGTAGATTTTCCTACATTTGGTAAGCCTATAATGCCAACTTTCATAATATTAAAATTTATTTATATACTAATATTCGAATAATTACTATTTTATAATAAGAATTATATATGTAATTATAAAAGAATATATGAATAATTGGGCTATTATATTAGGTGCATCTAGTGGTATTGGTGCTGCATGTGCACAATCTCTTGCTAAAAAAGGCATAAATATTTATGGTGTTTATTTAAGAAAAAAACAGCACGAAATCGATACACTAAAGCACACATTAGAGGAACATGGTGTCCAAGTTATCTTCCACAAAGGAAATGCTGCCAATGAAGATATAATTAAACTTGCTATTAATGAATTATCTTCTAAATCAAATATAAATATAAAAATGTTAATTCATTCTATTGCATTTGGAACACTAAAACCAATGATTAGTGAAGATGATAATCATTTATATAAAAAAAACTTAGATATGACTTTGGATGTTATGTCTAACAATCTTTTATATTGGACACAAGCTGTATTTAAAAACAATTTATTCTCTGAAGGTAGTCAAATTATAGCAATGACTAGTGCTGGAGGTAGAAAGAATTGGCAAAGCTATGGCGCTGTTAGTCTAGCTAAAGCAGGCCTAGAATCAATTTGTAGACAATTAAGCTTAGAATTTGCTCCTTACAAAATTGGTGTTAATGCAATACAGGCGGGCGTTACTGATACTGCTGCATTAAGAAAAATTCCAGGGTCAGATAAAATGATTCAACAAGCAATTAGTAACAACCCGCATCAACGCTTAACTACACCTAATGATATTGGTGAAATCATCGCACTATTAGCAGATTATCAATCTAGTTGGATGACAGGAAATGTAATCCGAGTGGATGGTGGAGAAGATATTACTGGATAATTAAGACTGAGTATTATCAGATGCCGGTTGCATTTTTGAACGCACCATATTTAATACATCGCGATATTCTTTACTAGGAATTAATTCAATGGCAGTTAATAACTCTTGCTCTGCCTGAGAATACAAATGCATTTTAGCATAAGTAATACCTAAATTAAAATGGGCCTGAGCTAATAATTCAACAGAGGCCAATGATTCATCTTTCGTATAATTAAGTAAATATTTTACTTTATTAAACTCTATAATAGCCTGATCTAGCTTATTCCAATCATACAGAGCAATACCTCTTTCCATAGCTAATTCAGCATCACTCTTACATGATAATAATAATATAGGAAATAAGATATAAAATATTTTATACATAGCTAAAAATAAAACAAATTAATTACTATAGTTTAATAAATTTTAACAAACTATTATATATCTTTTATTACCTGTCTAATTGCAGTTAATAAAGTATTAACTTGAGATTCATTGATAGTTAAGGCTGGAGCTAAACGAACCGTACTATGATGTGTTTCTTTAGCATAAATACCTTGAGATAACAAATTAACAGATACCTTATGACCATCTAAATGAGTTGCATTATGCATTTCAAATGCTGTTAATAATCCTTTACCTCGAACCTCTTTAATTTTATCTGGAAAATCATTTTTAATCTGATTTAATCCACTTATTAATTGTTGTCCTCTAATATTTGCATTTTGAGTTAATTGTTCATCAATTAAAGATTTAATAGCATAAATTCCTACAACTGATGCTAAAGGATATCCTCCAAACGTTGAGCCCTCTGATCCTGGTGTTAAAACTCCTACAACATCATCTCTTCCTGCTACAAATGATACAGGTAATATGCCTCCTCCTGCAGCTTTACCACAACCCATAATATCTGGCTTCACATTATATAGTTGATGAGCAAAATTTTTACCCGTCCTTCCAAATCCTGTTTGTACTTCATCAAAAGCTAGTAATATATTATGTTTTTTACAAAGTTTGGCTACTTTTGGCCAATAATCTTCATCTGGAATAATTACTCCGGCCTCACCTTGAATAGGCTCTACAGAAAAAGCAGCAATATATTCTCCTTTTTCTTCAAACAATTTTTTTAATGCATCAAAATCATTAAAAGGAACAAGCTCTATCCCTGGTAAAAATGGGCCAAAATTATTTTGCGTATCAGGGTCATCAGACATAGAAGTAGCAGCCATTGACCTCCCATGAAAATTTCCTGTAGCACCAACAATAATACATTTATTTGCAGGAATGTTTTTAACCTCATAACCCCAACGTCTACATAATTTAAAAGTCAATTCCCAAGATTCTACACCAGCAACTTTTGGTACTACTCGATCCATTTCTGTAAAAGCTGTGCTAGCTAATAAAAAACCACTCATATATTTATGTCTAATAGATCGTGGAACAGTTGGAATTTTTTCATTATTTAAATGATGAATTACTGCATCTACAATCGTTTGATTTAATTGACCTTGATTAACTGCAGAATAACAACATAAACCATCTAATAACTCCTCTTCAACATATTTATCAATTTCATTCTTAGCAGGTTTTCTACAAATTAATGTAGATGAATCTTTAACATGAGAGACTACAACATTTTCTAAAGGACTATAATTTTGACCTCCCTTATCCAATTCAATCGTTTCATGATCTTTAGGAGATAAATCTCCTAATCTAATACCATTAATATTTAAGTCATCACCATAACCTGTAATTAATAAATTATTCACTATTATTTCTCCTTTTTTGCAATAACTCTGCAGTTAAAAATGCCATCTCTAAACTTTGTTCATTATTTAATCTAGGATCACATGCCGTTTGATAATATTCATCTAAGTCCTGATGTTGAATGTTTTTAATGCCACCTATGCACTCTGTTACACTATCACCTGTTAATTCGAAATGTAATCCTCCTGGGATAGTACCATATTGATTATGAATTTGAAAAAACAACTCTATTTCTTTTTTAATTGTATCAAAATTTCTGGTTTTAATACCCTTATCTGTAAGAATTGTATTTCCATGCATAGGATCACAAAGCCATAATACATTCAAGGAATGCTTTTCTACTTCATCAATTAATTTAGGCAATAAATCCTGCATATAATTTATACCTAAACGTATTATAAAAGAAATTTTTCCATGTTGATTTTGAGGATTAATTTTTTGGCATAATAATAAAATATCATCAATGCTAATTTTTGGTCCAATTTTAATACCTATAGGATTTTCAATTTGAGAGACAAATTCAATATGAGCAGAACCAATAAAACGCGTTCTATCACCAACCCATAACATATGCCCAGAACAATCATAATATTTTTTGTTTTCTTCTGCAATAAAAGCATTTTCATAATCTAAAACTAATGCCTCGTGCGATGTAAAAACTGTATTATATAATAAATTTGGGAAAAGACTATTATTGCCATGATGCGTAAAGGTTAAAATATCTTGAATTTGTTTAGCAATCATATTATATTTTTTAACATATTCAGTATTTTCTAAGGGAGAAAAATTCCATGATTTAATATTATTAATATGAGCATATCCTGTCATAGTTAAATTTCTAATTAAATTCATTGTTGCTGCAGATTGATGATATGATTGCAATAATCTTTTAGGATTATGCTTTCTTGCTTCTTTAGAAAACTCAAGACTATTAATTCCATCTCCACGATAAGAGGGTAATTTTAAATTATTTCTAATTTCAAATTCATTGGTTCGTGGTTTAAAAAACTGACCTGCAATTCTACCAATCCTAATAATATTAGTTTTAGTTATATATTGAATAATAGCAGACATTTGTAATAAAATTTTTAATTTATTTTCAATCATGGTCGCATTAAAATCAATAAATGTTTCTGCACAATCGCCACCTTGAATAATAAAGCCTTCTCCTTGAGAAGCATTAACAAGATGTTGTTTTAAACTCTTAATTTCTTTAATTGAAACTAAATTGGGATAAGATTGAATTTGTTCTAAAATAGGAACTAAATCATCAGAAGGCCAGTTTGGCTGTTGTAGCATTTTTTTTTGTTTCCAATTTTTGTTCATGATTATAACATGGGTTTTAAATATTTTGCTGTATGAGAATTTTTAGTTTTAACCAAATCTTCAGGAGTGCCTTCACCAATAATTTTTCCACCATTATCACCACCATTAGGACCAATATCAATAATCCAATCTGCAGTTTTAATAACATCTAAATTATGTTCAATAACAATAATAGTATTCCCATTATCTGTTAAATCATGCAAAACATCTAATAATAATTGAATATCTTGAAAATGCAATCCTGTTGTAGGTTCATCTAAAATATATAATGTTCTACCTGTATATATCTTAGACAGCTCTTTAGCCAATTTAATTCTTTGAGATTCTCCTCCTGATAGAGTATTGGCTCTCTGTCCCAATTTAATATAACCTAAACCAACTTTTAATAAAGTATCTAATTTTCTTTGAATGCTTTTATGATTAATAAAAAAATCATAAGCTTCTTCTATTGACATTTCTAGTATAGAATGAATATTTTTTTTATTATAATAAATTTCTAATGTTTCTCTATTAAATCTTTTTCCATCGCATTCATCACACGTAATAAACATATCTGCCAAAAAATGCATTTCTACCTTTACCACACCCATCCCTTGACATGTCTCACATCTACCACCTTTAACATTAAACGAAAAACGACCAGGTTTATAACCACGTATTTTTGCTTCTTCTACCTTAGTAAATAATTCTCTAATATCAGAAAATAATCCAGTATAAGTAGCAGGATTAGATCTTGGTGTTTTTCCAATAGGGGATTGATTAATTTCAATAACCTTATCTAAATAAAGCATACCATCTAAACCATCATTTTTTAATGGTTTCACAGAACTACCATAATATTGCTGAGCCAAACAAGGATATAATGTTTGATTAATTAATGTAGATTTTCCAGAACCAGAAACACCTGTGATACAAACAAATTTATTTAATGGAATTGTTAAATTAACATTTTTCAAATTATTGCCACATGCTCCTTTTAATGTAATAAATTTTTTATTACCCAAGCGTCTTGAAGAAGAATATTGAATTTTCTTTTTACAGGATAAATACTGCCCCGTAATTGATTTACTATCTTTAGAAATTTGTTTGGGTGTACCTTGAGCGATTACATTACCTCCATGTATTCCTGCTCCTGGACCAATATCAATAATCCAATCTGCTGCTCGCATTGTTTCCTCATCATGCTCTATAACAATAATCGTGTTACCAAGATTTCTTAAACTTTGTAAAGTTGAAATCAAACGTTGATTGTCACGTTGATGCAAACCAATAGATGGCTCATCTAAAATATACATCACGCCTACTAAATTCAATCCAATTTGTGCTGCAAGCTTAATCCGTTGAGATTCTCCTCCTGATAAAGTGGTGGCTGTACGATTTAAATTCAGGTAATCTAAACCAACATTTTCTAAAAATAATAATCTATTAATAATTTCTTTAATAATACCATCAGCAATAGTATGTTGAGCTTTATTTAATTTTAAATTATTAAAAAAAACTAAAGTATCAGTAATAGATAATTGACCTAATTCATATATATTGATATTATTAATATATACAGATGTATGCGTTTTTTTTAAGCGGCTTCCTTTACATTGATTACATGGTTGAATAGCCATGAATTTTTCGATCCATTCTCTAATATAAGAAGATTGTGTTTGTGTGTATCGTCTTTCAAGATGCTTAATAATACCTTCAAAATTTTTTAATGAATAAAATGAATTCTTTAATTTTTGACCATATAATAAAATTAATCTAATTTCTTTAGGAATCTTATACCATGGTACAGAATAAGGAAGGTTATATTTATCTAACAATTCTTTAATAATATTCCCTAAAGTTTTACCGCTTGTTGCAACATCTCTATATGGAGCTAAACAGCCTTCTAATAAACTTTTCCTTTTATCAGGTACAATTAAATCTGGGTCAACTTTCATTTCAGAGCCTAATCCCAAACATGCAGAACAAGCTCCTTGAGGTGAATTGAATGAAAAACATCGCGGTTCTAATTCTTCATAAGAAATGCTACACTTAGAACAATATAAATGTTTATTATACATATATTCCTTATTATCATCTACCAATACATAGAGCATTCCTTGTCCTAATTGTACTGCAGTGTTAATAGAATCTGTAACCCTATCTTTAATAGACTTAGATATAATTATACGATCTATAATAATATCAATAGAATGTTTTTTAGTTTTTACTAATTTTATTGCTGGAGTTAATTTGATAATTTTTCCATCTATTCTTGCACGTATAAAGCCTTGCGACAATAAGCTCTGAATTAAATTTTTATGTTCTCCTTTTTGTTCTTTAATGATAGGGGACATAATATATAATTTGGAGCTTTCAGGAAATTGTAACACACTATCTACAATTTGCTGTAAACTTTGTTTAGAAATTAATTGATTACATTTATAACATTGCTGTATGCCAACTCTAGCATATAATAATCTTAAATAATCATAAATCTCTGTAATGGTTCCTACAGTTGATCTAGGATTTTTACTTTTAGTTTTTTGCTCAATAGAAATAGCTGGAGATAAACCTTCAATATTATCAATAGCCGGCTTTGACATCATCCCTAAAAATTGTCTAGCATAAGTTGATAATGATTCAACATAACGACGCTGACCTTCAGCATATAGAGTATCAAAAGCTAAGGAAGATTTTCCTGAGCCAGACAAACCTGTAATTACAACCAGTTTATTACGCGGAATATGTACAGTGATATTTTTTAAATTGTGCTCTCTTGCACCAAAAACAGAAATTGTATTGTTTTTTGATTGGCTCATATTAAAATAAAAATTGCGTAATTAATCAACCATAAAAATACATAAATATTAGTATATAAAATAAGATTTGTATTAATATAGACACTAATATCTTAATAGGTTTATGAAAAAAACAGTACTGTCTATAATATTTATTTTATTTTTCAGCTTTATTTTAGTTTCTGCAGGAAATGGAAATTCTGCAAAAGATTTTTTTAATAAAATTAAATCTCTATCTCAAGTAGTAAAACTCGTAGAAAATTACTACGTAGAAGAAGCGAACATGGATGAATTAATTGATGGAGCTATTAGGGGTTTATTAGAAACACTAGATCCTCATTCTTCGTATATACCGAGTAAAGAACTCAAAAAAGTTAGAGAAAATATGCAGGGTGATTTTGAAGGTATTGGAATTGAATTTTCAATGTTAGATGGGTATATCACTGTTATTGCTCCTATTCCAGGAACCCCTTCAGATAGAGCAGGACTAGTAAGCGGTGATAAAATTGTTAAAATTAATGGAGAATCTGCTTATAAAATAACAACAGATGAAATTGTCAAAAAATTACGTGGACCCAAAGGAACATCAGTAGATGTTACCATCAAACGTGTAGGAGTAGAAAATTTTGATATTACACTAATCCGTGATAAAATTCCAATTCATAGCGTATTAGCTGCCTTACTATATAATAATAATACTGGGTATATTTTAATTAATCGATTTGGAAATAAAACTTTCTTAGAAGTGGATGCAGCAATTGATTCACTTCAAGAACTAGGAATGGAGCAACTTGTTTTAGATTTACGCGGTAATCCTGGGGGTGCAATGCAGCCAGCGCTAGAATTATTAGACACATTTATTAATTCTAATGATACCTTATTATATACAACTGGTAGAATTCGTAATGCAAACACGGTATATTATGCAAACAAAAATCAATCTGATAGAACACTACCAATTATTGCTTTAATTAATCGATCTTCAGCTAGTGCTAGTGAAATTATAGCTGGAGGACTACAAGATTTAGACCGCGGACTAGTCATTGGTGAAACAAGTTTTGGAAAAGGATTAGTACAAAGGGAATATAATCTGAAAGATAGTTCTGCAGTTCGTATTACAATTGCCCGATATTACACGCCTTCTGGACGATTGATACAACGTGATTTTAATGCCTTAGATGACTATTATTTAGACTTAAACAAAGAGAATCGTGAACAACAAGATTCTCTTAAAATAGATAGTTTAGCATATAAAACAAAAAAAGGAAGAATTGTATATGGTGGTGGTGGTATTACTCCTGATATTCATATTACAGATAATAATTATATTACAAAAAGTACTCAAAAAATATTATATAGTCCACAACGATTACTGTTCAAATATGCAGATGATATAAAAGTAAAATATAAAAAATATAATTCTTTTAAAGATTTTAATCAGGGCACAAGCAACGTACTCGATTCATTTGAATTTTTAAACTGGCTCAAAAACAAAGTAAATGAAGCTGATGATAATATGATTGAATATACAGAAGATAGCTTACTAATAGATTGGAATTTAATTAATAATCGTATTCAAGCAGAAATAGCAGCTAATTTATGGGGTAAGGATTATAGATATTATATTAGATTAAAAACAGATAAACAGTTTCAAACAGCATTAGAGAACTTTCATCTTGCTAAATCATTTGTAGAATAAAAATTGTTTTTCAATAACAACAAATAACTCTTAAATTGTGTGCAAATTTATTATAATAATAAGGAGATAGTTTAAATGGTACAGTTATTTATTGATGGCGGAAGTTTTATGTGGCCAATATTATTTATTTTTATTATTGGTTTTGTATTCGTTGGTGAAAGATTATACCATCTATTAAAAGGATTATCTGCAAAAGAAGATTTTGCAGAAATGATTTGTGAAACCGTTAAAACTTCTGGTTTTGAAGAAGCTAAAACAAAGTGTGAAGGAACAATTGGGCCTGTTGTAAATTTATGCTATAATGCTTTAGAACGTGCTCATTTAGGTGCAGCAGAAGCTGAAAAAAGCCTTGAACAATCAGGTGCTATAGAAATGGCTGCCTTAGAAAAAAATATGACTTGGATCTCATTATGTATTGCAACAGCACCAATGTTAGGTTTCTTGGGAACTGTATGGGGTATGATTCAAGCATTTAATGATATTAAAATGGCAAATGATATTTCTCCTGCTGTAGTTGCTGGTGGAATTTCAGTAGCATTATTAACAACAGCATTTGGTTTAGTTGTAGCAGTTATACTTCAATTACTACAAAATGCTGTAATGTATATTATTGATAATCAAATTGTTACTATGCAAAAAAGTTCTACTATGTTAATACATGGTATTTCAGATAAAGCAAGAAACCAACATGATAACCAAGCCTAGACGAGGAGCAATGCAGGAAGTTAATTCTTCCTCAATGTCAGATATTGCTTTTTTGTTATTAGTGTTTTTCTTAGTAACAACAACAATATCTTTAGATAAAGGTATTAGCCTAATTCTACCTGCAGAAGGCAATGAAATGGAAGTTAATAAAAATAATATTGTTAACGTTCTAATTAATGATCAAGGAGGAGTACTATTTGATGACAAACCTACTCCTATTAAAGATATTAAAAGAAAATCAATTGATAAAATTAATAAAAATGAAAAAATTATTTTTTCAGTTTTAACAACTAAAAGAACAAAATATAAGTATTATATAGAAGTATTGGATCAGCTAAAACAAGCTGGTGCAACCAAAATATCAATTGCTAATCCCAATAATTAATTATGAAATTAGAAAGAAAAAATAAAAATAAAAGCGAAATATCAACTTCATCTCTTCCTGATATTATTTTTATGTTATTAATTTTTTTCATGGTAACTACTGTCATGCGAGAATTTGAAGGTTTGGATGTTGTATTACCTAGAGCAAAAACAATCGAAAAATTAGAAAGTAAACGGCATACTTCATATATTTGGTCTACAAAAGATGGTCTGGTATCTGTAGATGATAAATTGGTAAATATAAATGATTTAGGAGAAGCAATGTATATAAAAATTACTAAAGATCCTAAATTAACCGTATCATTAAAAGCAGATGAAAATAGTGTAATGGAAACTCTAACAGATATTCATACACAACTAAAAAAAGCTCAGGCTTTAAAATTAAACTATTCAGCAATGTCACAAATAGCTAATTAATTATGAGAGTTGATCCTTTATTAGACCATTATCCTGTAAGAATTCGAGAAGTAACACTAGGGGTAACTTTAGGAATAGCAATTTTATTTTATATTTTTCCTCGTTTTTTAGGTGAAGCAAAAAAATTTGAAAAAACAATTCAAGAAGAAATCGAAACTTTTGATATTCCACAAACAGAACAAATTAAATTACCGGAACCTCCTCCAAGACCATCTATTCCTGTAGCATCTGAAGATGAATTTTTTGATGAAGACATTACCATTGAAGATACAGATTTAGAAGATTTTGATGATTGGGAAGCCCCTGCAGCTAATACTGATAATATGAAATTTGAATATATTGCGCGTGAAGTAGAGCCCCAGCCTTATCCTGGATTTAGGGTAGAAGATTTTGTTGAATATCCTGAATTAGCCAAAGAAGCAGGAATTGAAGGTAGAGTAATTATTGCTGCATTTATTAATAAAAAGGGGCAAGCTAAAAAATGTTATATAGTAAAGGGGGTTTTTGAATCATTAGATAAAGAAGCTTTAAAAGCGGTACAACAATCACGATGGATTCCTGCAAAACAACAAGGAAAACGAATTGGTGTGTGGGTTAATATTCCGGTATCCTTTAAACTTAAGTAATTCTATTTACCCAAGCTATGCTTTAAGTATTCTTTGTTTAATTTAATAATATTTTCAACTGATATTTCTTTTGGACATTCGGCTTCACAAGCTCCAGTATTAGTACAACTTCCAAAACCCTCTTCATCCATTTGTGTAACCATATTACGTACTCTTGATGGATGCTCTACTTGCCCTTGTGGTAATTGTGCATATTGATTAATTTTTGCTCCAACAAACAACATCGCAGATGAATTTTTGCATGCAGCAACACAGGCACCACATCCAATACAAGTAGCAGAATCAAATGCCTGATCGGCATCTTCTTTAAAAATAGGGATCGCATTTGCATCAGGAGCTCCCCCTGTTTTTACAGATACATAACCACCAGATTCCATAATTCTATCAAACGCAGTTCTATCTACAACCAAATCTTTAATTATAGAAAAACTAGGTGCTCTCCAGGGCTCAACAACTAACGTATCTCCATCTTCAAATGAACGCATATGAAGCTGACAAGTCGTTACTCCTTTTAATGGCCCATGTGCTTTACCATTAATAACCACACCACAAGTACCACAAATTCCTTCTCTACAATCATGATCAAAAGCTATAGGCTCGTGATTTTGTTCAATTAAAGTATTATTCAACATATCCAACATTTCAAAAAAAGACATGTCTTCAGAAACATTTTCAATATAATGTTCTTCAAATTGTCCTTTTAAATTATTAGATTGACGCCAAACTTTTAAATTAATTTTCACTACTTATAGCTCCTCGTTGCTAATTTAACATTTTCAAATTTTAATTTCTCTTTATGTAGGACATGTTGTGACTTAGTATATTCCCATGCGGCAACATATGCATAATTATCATCATCTCTTTTTGCTTCATTTTCCTCAGTTTGATGTTCTTCTCTAAAATGTCCACCACAAGACTCCTCACGATTTAAAGCATCTAATGCCATTAATTCACCCAATTCAATAAAATCAATTAATCGTCCTGCTTTTTCTAGTTCTGGGTTAAATTCATTATTTAACCCTGGAATTTTAATATTATTCCAAAAATTTGATTTTAATTTTGGAATTAATTCTAAAGCTGTTTCTAAACTTTTCTTGCTTCTTGACATACCTACATTATCCCACATGATTTTACCTAACTCTTTATGTAAATCATCTACAGTTCTAGTACCTGAAATATTTAATAAAGTTTTAATAGAGTCTCTGTTTTCTTGAACACATTCTGCATAATTAGGATGTTCAATATCTAAATCGCTTGATTGGTTAGCTAAATAATTGCCTATGGTATACGGAATCACAAAATAACCATCAGCTAGCCCTTGCATTAAAGCACTCGCTCCTAATCTATTCGCGCCATGATCTGAAAAATTAGCTTCTCCAATAACATGTAGTCCTGGCATATTACTCATCAAATTATAATCAACCCATAAACCTCCCATAGTATAATGTACTGCTGGATAAATCATCATTGGATTTTCATAAGGATTTTGTCCTGTAATTTGTTTATACATATCAAACAAATTACCATATTTTTCTGAAACCCACTGTGAACCATTCCGTTCAATCACATCTTTAAAATCTAAATAAACAGCTAATTTAGTTTCTCCAACACCATATCCCTGATCACACATTTCTTTAGCTCTCCGTGAAGCAACATCCCTTGGCACTAAATTACCAAATGAAGGATATAGTCTCTCTAAATAATAATCTCGCTCATTTTCTGAAATTTGACTAGGCAGGCGTGTATCATTTTTTTTCTTAGGAACCCAAACTCTACCATCATTACGTAAACTTTCACTCATTAAGGTTAATTTTGATTGATGATCGCTACTTACAGGAATACAGGTTGGATGTATTTGTGTATAACATGGATTAGCAAAAAATGCTCCTTTTTTATGCGCCCTCCAAGAAGCTGTCACATTACTAGCCATGGCATTGGTTGATAAATAAAATACATTACCATAGCCTCCAGTAGCTAAAATGACTGCATGTGCTGGAAATGATTTAATTTCACCCGTTAATAAGTTTCTTGTAATAATTCCTTTAGCTGCCCCATCTATAGTAACCAAATCAATCATATCATGCCTAGGAAAAAATTGTACATTTTTTAAATTCATTTGTCTTATCAATGCAGAATAAGCACCTAATAATAATTGTTGCCCAGTTTGTCCTCTAGCATAAAAGGTTCTAGAAACTTGAGCTCCGCCAAAAGAACGATTGTCTAAATGTCCACCATATTCACGCGCAAAAGGCACTCCTTGTGCCACACATTGATCAATAATATTACCGCTAAGTTCTGCCAATCTATACACATTAGCTTCTCTAGCACGATAATCGCCACCTTTAATTGTATCATAAAACAAACGATATGTGCTATCACCATCATTTTGATAATTTTTAGCTGCATTAATGCCTCCTTGAGCAGCAATACTATGGGCTCTTCTTGGAGATTCATGATAAGAAAAAGCTAACACATTATAACCTAGTTCCGCCATAGAGGCAGCAGCAGATGCTCCCGCTAAGCCAGTACCCACAACAATTACAGTATATTTACGTTTATTAGCAGGATTTACAAGCTTCATATTAAATTTATGTTCTGACCACTTCTTATCCAGTGGCACATCTGGAACCTTGTCTTCTAATATAGTCTTTTTATTAGATTTTTTATATTTATTTTTTAACGTTAATAAGGCAAGCTCAAAACTAGACAATGAGTTCTTTTTACCTATATACGCCTTACATAAATAAACCACTCGATTAGGTACATTAACACTTAAGGCATAATACCAATAATAAAGGGAGCCTCTACTTTTTAGTTGTAACGTACCCTTTGGGATAACAGGATGCTGTTCAATAAATTGATTAAATTCAATATTATTATAACCGTAATCTATTTTCAATTGATCTTTTTGCATACCAATAACTTAATACAGACAATATTAAAAAAAAAGAATAATGTAGGCAAAAATTAAAAATAAAAAACGAGACAAATAACGAGCCAAAGGAATAGTGTGGGCAAAAAATTAAAAAATAAATATAAGACAGGGATTTCTATCAATATGACATGTAGACAAGAATATTTTTAAGCTAAAAATGTGTTAGTGTGTAGTCAGGAAATGTGGGCAAAATTATATAATGTTAAATTGGATGCATAGTATTATTATAATAAATCCTAAGGGTATAATCAGCCAAAATAAAATTGATAGATTATAAATAAAACCAAGCTTTGATTTTTTTAAAATACCAAAGGTTTTCAATGCAGATTCAAAACCATGTTTTAAATGACTCCCAATCAATGCAATAGAAACAATATAAAGTATAGCAGTAAGTCGATGTCCCAAAAAACCAAATTTATTTTGTGTTAATATGGAATAATACGTATCCCCATGATCTGAGTGCTCATGAATCTGATAACTATACCAAATATAACTCAAATGAAAAATTAAAAATGCCAAAATAGCCGTACCTGTTAATACCATTGTACGAGAATTGACAGAGCTGGCATCATTTAAAAGTCCTCCTTGATATTTAGATAGCATTTTTTCTTTATTCTGCCTCGTAAGATATATAGCATTTGATATATGTAATAGTAGAATCGCCAATAACGAAAACTCCATTACTCTAATAATAGGCTTAATACTTTCTAAAACCGCAACCATTTGGTTAAATGTATCACTACCAAAAAATAAGGCAACATTATTTCCTAAATGGAATAATAAAAATATACACAAAAAAATTCCAGATATAGCAATTTGAATTTTTTTACCAATAGAGGAAAATAAAAAACGCATATTTAAAAAGGAATATCATCATCAGAAAAAGCTGGAGTCTCTGCTTTTTCTGAACTGCTAGAAACTTGTTTGTCTTCTTTCATATTATTACCAACAGAAGCAGTGTCTGCAACAGGAGCCTCTACACTTTGAGTAGATGGATTTTGATATTCAGACATTGCTAATGAATTTAATTGTTCTCGTAATTCTTTAGAATCAATCCAAACAGTATCATAATATTCATCATCACTGCCTTTTTGACTAGGAACACTTACAAATAAACCATTGATGCCTTCAATTAATTTAAAGCCTTTAATTGTAAAGCCGTCTTGGGTTGTTAAATCAAAAAATGCTCTAACCTTACCCCAATTACCTTTATTCATTCTACTTATTTTCATAATTTTTTTAACCTAATTAATATTATTATTTTCACAATAATAAATTAATGCTATTAATGACGAATTACAATTAAATCCTGCGATATAATTTGATATAAAATAATATTCGATAATAATTGTCAAATATAAACGACTATTGTAATTTATAAAACTCAATACAGCAAAATGTGTCTATCATACTATCAGGTTAAAATGAAATAATGAAAAAATACGTTTATTCTTTTATAAATGGAAAAGCTGAAGGTTCTGCTACAATGAATAAATTGCTTGGTGGAAAAGGGGCTAATTTAGCTGAAATGACTAATCTATCAATTCCTGTTCCTCCTGGGTTTACCATTAGTACTGATGTGTGCACTTATTACATGAAGCATAATAGATTTCCAAAAGGATTAAAAGCACAGGTTTCAGAAGCTATTAATAAATTAGAATCATATATGAAAAAACAATTTGGAGGAATTAATAACCCTTTATTGTTTTCTGTTAGATCAGGAGCTAGGCAATCTATGCCTGGAATGATGGAAACCGTGCTTAACATTGGTTTAACTACTAAAACAACTTCTGCCCTAATTAAAAAAACTAACAATCCACAATTTGTTTATGATTCGTTAAGAAGGCTAATGATGATGTATGCTGATGTTGTGATAGAAAAATCTAACTATACACAAATTAAACATCCTGGTATTAGAGTAGAGCTAGAAAAAATTTTAGAAGAAACAAAAAGAAAATACAGTTTTAACAATGATAGCGATTTAACAGAACAAGCTTTAATAGAAGTTTGCGATTTATTTAATCAAACTATTAAACAAAGATTTAAAATAGAATTCCCAAATAATGCATCAACTCAATTGTGGGGAGCAATTGAGGCTGTATTTAAATCATGGAATGGTAAGCGTGCCTTTGAATATCGTAATATTGAAAATATACCACATACATGGGGAACTGCTGTAAATGTACAGTGTATGGTCTTTGGAAATATGGGAAAAAAATCAGCAACAGGAGTTGCTTTTACACGGAACCCGTCTACTGGAGAAAATGAATTTTTTGGAGAATGGTTGCCCAATGCACAAGGCGAAGATGTAGTTGCTGGAATTAGAACCCCTCAACCAATTCTTAATAATTCTAAAAAAGATTTGAAATATCAAATGCCTGCAGTCTATCAAGAACTGTATGAAGTACAAAGCAAATTAGAAAAGCATTATAAAGAAATGCAAGATTTAGAATTTACAATTGAAAATCAAAAATTGTGGATTTTACAAACAAGAACTGGAAAAAGAAATGGAATAGCAACAATTAAAATTGCATTAGATATGTATAAAGAAAAATTACAATCGCAATCTGAAATCATTGCAAAAATTGAACCTGACCATATCAATGAAATCTTATTACCTACTATTAATGAGTCTACAGTAAAAAACCTTAACCCCGTTGGTGCAGGATTACCTGCTGGTCCAGGTTGTGCAACAGGTCAAGTAGTTTTTAATCCTCAAGATGCTGAAGAACAATACAATAAAGGAAATAAAGTAATTTTAATTAGAGAAGAAACATCACCAGAAGATGTACAGGGCATGTTTGTATCAAATGCTATTTTGACTTCTCGAGGAGGAATGACTTCTCATGCTGCACTAGTAGCACGAGGATGGGGAAAATGCTGCATCGTAGGATGTAATGAACTGATTATTGATTATGATAATAATCAAGCATTTCTTAATCAGCAAATTATTAAAAGGGGAGACTGGATTACATTAGATGGATCAAAAGGTTTAATTTATAAAAAACAATTACCTTTAATTAAACCAGCTCTTAAAAAAAATATAATATTTAATAGTTTACTCAATATGTTAAACAAAAAAAGAGCTTTACTGGTACGCACGAATGCCGATCAACCTAAAGATGCTCAGGCTGCATTAGATATGGGTGCATCTGGAATAGGCTTATGTAGAACTGAACATATGTTTTTTGATAAAGAAAGAATTAAAATTATGCGACAAATAATTTTAGCGCCTAATAAAAAAAAGCGTCGTGAATCAATTATGCAACTATTACCCTATCAAAAAACAGATTTTTATCAGATCTTAAAAACTATGGATTCTAAACCTGTTACTATTAGGCTTCTAGATCCTCCTCTACATGAGTTTTTACCAACTCAAAAAAAACAAATTAAAGATTTAGCAATAGAATTAAAAATTAGCGTGAAAAAATTAGAAGCTATTATAGATAATTTACATGAATTAAATCCTATGCTTGGTCATCGTGGATGTAGATTGGGAATTACATTTCCTGAAATCACAGAAATGCAAACCCGTGCTATTTGTGAAGCAACAATTCAATTATTAAAAAAAGGGCTTAAACCTAAACCAGAAATTATGATTCCTTTAGTAGGCAATATTGAAGAGTTTATTAATCAAAAAAAGATTGTAATTAAAACTATAAAAACAATTAAAACTAAACATAAAATAAAATATTTAAATATTAAAATTGGCACGATGATTGAACTGCCGCGTGCCTGTTTTATTGCTAATAAAATTGCTCAACATGCAGATTTCATATCTTTTGGAACCAACGATTTAACGCAAACTACCTTTGGATTTTCACGCGATGATATAGGCTCTTTTTTACCGCAATATCTAGAACAAAATATCCTGTCAAATGACCCTTTCCAACATTTAGACGAAACAGGTGTAGGAGAACTAATTAAGATAGCTATCAAGCGTGCAAAATCTACCAATTCAAAAATTAAAATTGGTGTTTGTGGAGAACATGGAGGTGATCCAAAGTCAATTAATTTTTTATCTAAAATGGGCATTGATTATGTAAGCTGTTCTCCATATCGTGTGCCTATTGCATCTCTAACCTTATCAAAAATTAGTCGATAAAACCTGTAACAAAATATTCTTTCTATTATTATAGTATATTATAGTATATTCTCCCCTAGAAATAATAAATAAGGTATTCATTATGAACAAAATTATAATTATTATATTTACACTAACTACATTACTGTTTAGTGATAATAATCAGGATAGATTATTAAAAGAAGCTTTAGGTTTAATTTGGCAAGAAGCCATGATTGCAAAAAATCAAGCCTCTGATGCTATGCCACAAATAAGAGAAGAATTATTAGAGAACTTATGTTCATCAGCACCATCAGTAGACTTTGTAACACATGCTGATTTATCAGAGGAGCTGGCTCAGGCTGAAAATACATCTGCTAGTGTTTTTGTTTCAACTGATAATCAAAATACGTGGGTCCAAAACAATACGGTGCTTCCGCTAGATCAAGAAGGATATGAAACAACATGGGGAGCCACCACTATAACAGATGGTGGAAATAATATACATTGGTACTTACAGGGCTCTGTTGATTCAGAATCTTTGGGGTTAGATTTTGGACAAATCACAGTCTCACAATCTCCTTATAATCAAGCTAATACATTCCCTCCAAGTAGTAATTTATATGCTACTGTAGCTACTGATGCTACAGGTGAAACAGGTAGCGGACAAGATATAGTAAGCTTACAAGCTACTTATAGCGATGATAAATTGTTTGCTGCTATGAATTTAAATGGAAGCTGTTGTAATGAAGGAAGTTTTTTTGGTCCGTGGAATTTATATTCAATTGCTATTGTTAATCCTGATGCAGAAAATCCTGTTGCCTATGCTTATGCATATGGTAATGGTGGGTTTGGACAATTATATCCTGCTGTTTATAAAATTGATGGAGATTTAACCACTGGAGAAGTTGGAGGTTTTGAAGTATTAAGTGAAAATTTTGATTATTCAACATCTGGCAATACCTTTTCTGCATCTTCATTATTAAGTATAATTACTAATGATTCAGATTGGGGTGAATGGCCTAATTCATTTAATGGTGTCGCAATAGTTGGCGCTAATGTATCTGCAGGATTAAGCGGTTTAGATATTTCTACAGAAATATTAGATACATCAGATCTTGGAGTGTTAGTTCTATCAACTCAAACTCAGAATGGTAATACACCTCCTGTATTAAGCAATCCTTCCTTTGATGCTGAAACAGGGATATTATCAGTCGCCTATACTGATGCTGAAAATAATCTTGCTACCGTACATGATGCTTTCATTGACGATATGGGCTTTATAATGATTCCTGATAGTCATACTTATTCTGAGGGAGTTATATTTAGTGCGCAGGTTGGTGGTGGTGGTATGGCACAACTTTACTTTAGTGATGGCGGAAATGACACCGTAACTCTAGAGGTTGATTTAGGAGGTGGTTCTGGTGGCGGCTGTCAGGCTATAGGAGATGCTAATGCTGATGGTGAAATTAATGTTTTAGATGTTGTATTAACAGTAAATCTGATTTTATGTGCTGACTGTCCTGATAATTATAGTGAATGTTCAGACATTAACAGTGATGGTGAAATTAATGTTTTAGATGTAGTTAGTTTGGTTAACTTAATTTTAGGACGACAATAATAAAAAACATTCTAGAAAAAAAGCCTCTTATGATTAATTCGTAAGAGGCTTTTTTTTATAACAAAATTATATTAACAGTTTTAATCTATCATCTCACTATTAGCTAAAACATCATCTAAATTTAATTCTCCTGCTTTACCTAAATCCTTAGCAAGCTGAACTATAGCCTGCTGTGCCTGTTCTGCATCCTTTTTAGATAAAGGCGTAGTAATAGGTGTATACATCTTTTGTTTTCTTGTTGGCAAAAAAGATATAATATGATCTACTACTGCTTGTTCATATCCTTTTAACGCCTTCGCTAACATATCAATATCTAATTCTGGATTTTTCCAAAATGTTCTCATAATATGATCTTGCATTTCTAACAAATCATCAAAAGATAAAAAGTATTTTTTAACCTCATTATACAAATCAGGATCATCCTGAGAAATTTGATGTAAATATTGTTCAGATTCTTCAATGGACATTTGATTTAATAATGAAGCAATGCTCTTAGCTCCTCCCCTGCTAAATTCTTTAGGACCAGGAATAAAAGAAATTTTCTTTTTTAATTCATTTGCAATATTAACAACCCCTTCTAATGGAATTTCGCTTAATTCTGCAAACTCTATAATGATATTATGCTTTACTTGATTGGAAAAACGATTTAAAATACTAAATTTTCTCTCTTCAGAAAACTGATCAAGAGCCAAAGCAATCACTTTTGGAGACTCTGTATTAATTAAATAATATACTTGTTCATCATTTAATTCATCAAGAAAAGCAAACAATCTTTTTGACTTACTAGACTCACGATACTTTTGAGTCATCATTTTAAAATAAAACTCTTCTAAAATCGCCTGTTTTAAATCTGATGAAACATTTTTTAATTCTTTACTACGTACACGAATTTTTAAAATATTACTTTCAGATAAATTTTGAAACATTGTCAAAGCCAAAGATTCTCCTAATATCTGAAACAATATAGCTGCCTTATCTAAACCTGGCAATGCATCTAATGTATTATTATCTATACTCATAACTATATTACCTATTAATTCTGTTTAACTGTCCTTATCATTATTTTGTTCATCAGCAGATGCCGTATCATTCCCATCTACTTCTAACCAATCTTGTACAATCTGATTAGCTCCATCTTTTTGGCTAACGCTCATGGCAACAGCTGATTGACGTAAAGATTTCAGTTCCGATCTAACAACATCACTATTTTCATTAGCTTGTGTTTTATCAAAATCAATCGTTTCACTTAACATATCATTTGTTGCTACAACACTCGAAGCCGTTTCTGTGTTTTCAGAATTAGAGCTTGGGGTTGCTGCAGCCACTGCGGCAGGTGCAGATGCAGAAGATTTAGGTTTTAAATATACTGGTTTCCTGTTTTTCAATACAAATGCCAACACTGTTCCTAATAATACAATAATAACACCTAAAGCTCCCCATAATAAACCAGAACCACCGGTTTTTCCACGATCAATATCAGAACCTCCTCCTAATAAATCTTTATCAACATTCGTATCCATGCCTGTTTTAATAATATCAATCAACTTATCTGTTAGTTCTGTAGAAGATTCAATACGACCTCTTACTGCCTCATCTAGCTTAATTGAAGTAATTAAATATAAAGAATCTTGTTTTTTACGATATTCTTTTTCAATTTTTTCTAAACTTACCATACGCAAAGAATCTGAAATCTGACGAGATCTTTCTCGTTGTCTAGCCTGTGTTTCCCATTCACTACGAGCATCTTCTGATAAGGCAAGCTGTTTCTCTAATTCATCAAATTTCCAATTTAAAATTTGTGTTTCTGCATCTCTTTTATCTGCTTCTAACTTTTCAATTTTTGATAATAAATCTTGATAATTAGAGCCTGTTCGCGTGCCCATGTTCATAGTTTCAAACCGAATACAATCATCACAATCTACAATTTCAGGAATTGATTCATTAACCAATCTAACAATATTTTGCTTTAAAGAGCCTGAAGCCACTGATTCCTCTAAATAAATCGCTATATCTAATCCATATAATAAATATTTTTCAGTTGAATAATTATATGTATTACTCATTGGTTTTTTAATATCTTGAGGTACAGTAGGTAATAATCCAGGGATAGGACTATAATAACTTTTATCATTATTTACAGCATTAGATGTATTTTTCTCCTCTAACATAGAAAAACCCTTAACATCCATTCTAGCATTTACGATAATAACATACTGTGATTGATCTAATAGCTTATTAATTGTAACATTAACTTTATCACGTATTGCATTTTCAACATTAATTTTTTGTGTAATTAATTCTACATTTTGAGATAATAAAGTTCCCATCAAAACAACAAAGCAAAACATTTTTTTAAAATAATTCATACATTCTTCTCCCAATAGATTCAATTTTTACTGAATACTATTTTAATTCTTCTATTTAATTTTTTTTGTGTTTCTGTTTTATTATTTTCCATAATCACAGAATCATTCACCTTTCCACTTCTCACATCATACCATGATAAATTGGCAGGCCACCTATCTGCATAACCCGATGCCTGTAATTTACCGGAATTTACACCAATATCAATCAAATAATTTACAACTTTTGATGCTCTTGCTGAAGATAATTCCCAATTTGTAGGGAAAATATTTATTAGAGCTTTGGGAATTGGATCAGAATCAGTATGGCCTTCTACTGTAATCAGTCTAGGATCACCCGAATCAGCTAATACTTTTTGTGCTGCTAAATCTAAAACCTGAACTAATTTTTCATGCAATGTTGTGCTTCCTGACTGGAAACAAATATCCCCATCAATTTCTAAAGTTACTCCCCGAGGATCACGTGAAACCTTTGCCTGATCTTCTATATTAAGTTCTTCTAGAATATCTTCAAATTCTTCTGTAATAGCATTAAAAGATTTTAATTCTGGTTGATCACCCATTCCATCTTGTAATTGAGAAATTTTTACAGGATCAATAGTGGACATTGAAAACAATAATACAAAAAAAGCAAACAACAATGTCATCATATCTGCATATGTCAGCAACCACGACTGCTCTTCTTTAACGCCGCCTAATGCTTCATCTATTTGCTGTTCAATATTATCTTTACTCATCACTAAAATGTTTTAACCTTAATTCGGTTGGAATATAGGCCGTCAATTTATCTTTAACATCTAGAGGATGTTTTTTTTGATGCAATAAACAAATTCCCTCTATCATCAATTGAAATGCCTGAACATTTTCTTTGTTTCTAGATTTTATTTTTTCAGCGAATGGATTAAAAATTAAATTAGCTAAAATTGTTCCATAAAAAGTTGTAATTAACGCAACGCCCATAGAGGGACCAATGTTTCCAATTCCATCCTCTGAACTACCCATACCAAACAACATAAAAACTAAACCAATTAAAGTTCCAACCATACCAAATGCAGGAGAAAACATGCCCATGGTTTTCATTAGCTCTGATTCATGTAGCTCACGCCTATATCTAAAAGCCTCTCTTTGTTCTAAAATTTCTCTTAAATCATCCAGCTTCATACCCTGTGTTACAAAAGTCACTCCATCTTGTAAAAAGGGCTGTTTAATGTTTGGAATTTCTTTTTCTAAATCAGATGGCCCTTTTCTATTTACCTCTGCTAAATCAATTAGTGTTTGCACCAATTCTTCTAATTTAAATTTTGGTTTTGTAAATGCAAACTTAATAATCATAAACACTCGCTTTACTTCATCCAATCGAAAAGCAACAGCTGTAGCTGCTAACGTTCCGCCTAATACAATCATTATACTTGAGGCGCTCCAAAACTTTAACATTGAAATGCCACCACTGGAAGCCTCTAAAAACATAGAAACAAGTATTAAAGATGTTCCTATAATTAAACCTAATATTGTGGCTAAATCCATTTTAACTCCTTTTTATAATTATTTATTCTGGCAATTTATTAAATTGAACGTCTTCATTATCTTTAACATCTAATAATACTGATCTTACTTCATCATATTCTGGGTCTAATTTTAAAGCTATATTCCAATTTATCGTTGCTCTTTTATAGTCTCCCATACGATAATAAATTGAACCTTTTCTTGCATAAGCAATCGCTAGTTCAGGAAAAACTTTAATTGCCTTTTCTGTTTCTTTTAAAGCTGTTTCATATTCTTCGCTATAATAAGCCTCTAAAGATTTTGATAAAAACTTCATTGCATCATTTAAATTGTCCTGTTTTAACCTATCATCTAAAATTACTACGCTTAATGAATCTTCTAAAAAATGAATATATCTATGAAGGCCCTCATTAGTGCTTAAGGCTGTATTATATGCTTGTTGTTGTAAAGCAATAGAATCTTCTAAACTATGAATAAGAAAGTTGGCTTGATTCATTAAAGAGTCTACTGATGCATCATAGGGAATTTGATTATATATATTAGAAAGCTCTGGAATGTTAGTGATAGGCTTTTTATATGCTCGTCTTGGAATATTAATTTGCACCCCTATAGCTAAAGCTGGAGCATCAGAAGACAAGAGATTCCCTTCTCCCCATTCATTAAACTTTCCTAAATTTTCAAAATGTGTGATCCCTGCATTTAAAGTAAAGGCGGGACCAAAAGGTATTGAGGTTCCTAAGTTTATTCCACCATCAAACTCCATTAAAAATTGCACTCCTCCCATTGATTTGATCAAAGGTGTGTGCAACCTAAAACCAATAAAAAATTCTTGCCCAGAATCAGATGGATAATTACTATCTATATATTTATGTGAATCTGATGCGATATAGCCTGTTCCAAGACCAAACGAACAATCCATTTTATAATTATGATTAAATTGATGTGCGTACGAAGCTAACGAAAATAATGAAACCCTGTGTGGAGATTTAGCAGTATATAACATATCATGGATTCCAAAATCAATGGTAACATTATTTCCTCTAAAAACAGTTTTATGAACATGAAAACTAATATATGAATCAGAAGAAGTTGATTCTCCTAATTTTAGAAATTTTGGATTTGTATTATAGGACAAACCGACATGATAGCCATTAACTAAGATTCCCTGTAAATAGGCTGCAGAAGAATAGTTTAAGTCTGAAGAATGCGTTGCTTCACCACTAAATCCTACAATATATTGATTATAGTTTGACGCTATAGATGCGCTAGGCAATCTTAACATAGAGCCTGGCCTTGAAAAGGCAACCCTTGCATTAGAAAACACACTTGATAAAAGAATAATTGAGACTATTAGATAGTTTAAACAAATACGCTTACTCATATAGCTCCCAATCAATACGATATGAATAACTAATAAAAGGACCAAAATCACTAGGAATCATAACTGAAAAATCAGCTGTTTCATTAGGATATAAAGAGGAAGAAGATACAGAGCCATGTTCAAAGGCTACTGTTGATCCGTCTACAAAAACCGTATAATCTTTAGTGGTCGTGTTATAGTTTTGGTTTTTATACACTGTAAGGGTGATTTTTACAAAATCAGCTCTTTTCGTACCCTTGTTTTGCACTTCCCCAGAAATCATTGTATTATATGCGCTGTCTCTTGTTTCAAATAATTCACTTGAAAGAACAACCTCCGCATCATCTTGGGAGCGCTTTTTCTGATTCATTGAATTATCTACAGGAATTTCCAAAAAAGTATCGTTTAATTCTATAGCAGGTGTTGCTGGCACAGCATCAACAATACGCACAATGCTATTAGAAGCTATAGATAAAATGCCTATTTTAGTTTCTACTTGAGCCCAATACTCATCCTTCGTAACAATATTTCCCAAAAGAGTTGTTCCATTATCTAAAACAATTTTTTTACTATAACGCAATTGTGAATCTGATGAAAATGCTTCATTTTCATAAGCATTTAACTTGTCTTCTAAATATGCTACTTTAGAGCGCAGGTCAGCAATTTCAAGAGAATGAGCTGCCAAAACACTTAAATCTGGGTTGATGTTTTCGGCAGGGAAGTTAGACTGACTATTTATAGAGGAAACATCAATTTTTTGGGTGTTGTTTTTTTCTTTTTTACACGCTTTTTTCTTACAACTCTTTTTACATTTCTTTTTACATTTTTTAGTATTACACTCTTCTGTTTTACAGGCCTGTTGACATTTTTTTTGTTTTATTGGTCCTGTATTAGATGCACAGTTTTGACCAAAAAACATAATTAATAGAATAAAAACTAGCTGTTTTGTTATGAATTTCAAATCCATTTCCTCTGTTTAGATTGAATTTTATAAAATGCGCACTCTTGAAGGTATTAATAATAGTGTTGAAATTACAAGAAATATCTACGTATTTTTATTATTAAATTATGCTAAATTTCTGCAGGATATTTTTATGAAAATTAATTTATTAAAATCTAAAATTCACAGAGCAACAGTTACAACTGCAAATTTAGATTATATTGGTTCTATTAGCATTGATAAAGATTTAATGAATGCTGCCAATATATATGACTTTGAAGAAGTACATGTGCTGAATATTACGAACGGACAAAGGCTTGTAACATATGCAATTCCTGCTCCAAAACAGTCAGGAGAAATTTGTATTAATGGGGCCGCAGCACATCTTGTATCGCAAGGGGATTTAGTTATTATTGCTTCTTATGCTAGCTTTAATCAAGAAGAAGTTAATGACCACTCTCCTGCTATTGTACATGTGAATGAAAAAAATAAAATTGTTGAATGAAAAAAATAACCATTCAAAAAATTCAGGAATTTAAATATTCTCAAGATACCTTTGCGACTTTAACAGCATATGATTTTAACACTGGCCAAATTTTAGATGATGCTGGTATTCCCTTAATTTTAGTTGGGGATAGCGCATCAATGACCGTATATGGCTATGATACAACCGTACCAATATCAATGTCAGAAATGTTACTTGTAGTGAAGTCTGTTTGTCGAGGGGTGTCTAATGCTTTAGTAGTTGCAGATATGCCTTTTTTATCATACCAACCCTCTATTGAAGAAACTATTAAAAATGCAGGTTTGTTAATTAAAGAAGGGGGTGCAGGAGCGGTTAAATTAGAGGGTGGTGTACATATACAAAAAAACATTAAAGCGCTAGTAGATTCAGGAATTCCTGTTTTGGGGCATATAGGGCTTATGCCCCAGTCTGTGAACCAAACATCAGGATATAAAATACAGGGTAAAACCGATGAAAGTGCAGACAAAATCATTGAAGATGCACGTGCGGTAGAAAAGTCTGGAGCATTTGGTGTTGTTTTAGAATGTATTCCTGAAGATTTGGCAACTAAAATAACCAACATACTGTCTATACCTACAATAGGAATTGGGTCTGGAACAACTTGTGATGGGCAAATACAAGTCTTTCATGATGTTCTTGGGCTCACCAAAAACAAGGCTCCTAAACATGCGCATATATATGACAATCTATATTCCAAAATTTTAAACATTGTCAAGCAGTATAAAACAGATATTGAAAATAATTAATGTTTGTTGTAAAAACTGTACGCGAATTTAATACATGGAGAATTGCTAAAAATAATTCTATAGGCTTTATTCCAACTCTTGGCGCCTTACATGATGGACATTTTTCATTAATAAAGGCATCAAAGTCAATTTGTGATATTACTGTGGTATCAATTTTTTTAAATCCAACACAATTTGCTCCACATGAAGATCTAGATGCTTATCCGAATACTCTAGATGGTGATAAAAAAAACTTAAAACAACTCGGGGTCGATGTTTTATTTCTGCCTAGCAAGAACGAAATGTATAAAACTGTTCCTGATGTTAGGGTCCCTGCGTCTGTTTTATTTAATAAACTAGAAGGTAAATCCAGGCCTCATTTTTTTTATGGAGTTACAACAATTGTTTCTAAGCTATTTAATGTTATCCAGCCTACACATACTTTTTTTGGTGAAAAAGATGCTCAGCAACTAAGAATTATTCAAGAAATGATTCATAAAATGAATTATTCTATTACATTAATTCCTTGTCCAACAATGCGTGATCAAAATGGACTCGCACTAAGTAGTCGCAATCAATATTTAACATCTAAAGAACAAAAAACAGCCACAATTATTTATCAAAGCTTAATAAAAATTAAAGAAGGGTTGAATAATGCACAGAGTATAAATCACCTAAAACAACAATTTAAATCGGCCATTTCAACAATTCCAACTATGAGCGTTGATTATATTTCTATTGCTGACTCCAACAGTTTAGATGAGGTAACTAAATTAGAAAATAAACAATTATTAATTAGTACTGCTGTATTTTTAAATCATGTGAGGTTAATTGATAATATTACATATTATCCTTCTACATAGTGCGTTCCACAACTTTCACGAGCTTCTGTTGCAGACGCAATAAGAGCCAAGGCTGTTTGTGCTCCATTTCTAAGCGCTATAATGTTAGGGTCTAATTGGCTTTTTTGATATAGTTGTTCAACGTCTGATTGTAAGTTTCTCAATATATGCATTGCAGAATGAAGTTTATCTTGAGATCGCATTAAACCTGCTAAATTCCACATTGTATTTTTAATACTTAGCCATTCTTGTGCTAAACGAGCTTTGTCAATTGTGTCTGTGCCCTGTTTCCAATTATGCATAGGGGGGAAATAATCGGCATCATCCTTATCTTCAATAGAGTCTTGACCTGCAAAATAACCCCAAACAACACATTCTAATAACGATGTGCTGGCTAATCGATTAGCGCCGTGCAAACCGCTGCATGCAATTTCACCAATCGCATATAATCGCTTCAAGGATGTTTTTCCAACTAAATTAACACCAATTCCACCACAACTATAATGTGCAGCAGGTACTACGGGGATAGCTTCTTTTGTAATGTCAATACCTTTATTTAAACAATAATTATAAATTGTAGGGAACCTATTGTTAATCCAATCTGACGCTTTATGTGATAAGTCTAAAAACATACAATCTGCATCATCTTTAATCATTTCCATATGAATTGCTCTTGAAACAACGTCTCGCGGTGCAAGTGCCCCCATATCATGGTAACTATGCATAAATTCATTGCCTGAAGCATTTACCAATTTGGCGCCCTCACCACGTAATGCTTCAGAAATTAAAAAACGTCCTGAGGGATGATATAATGCTGTGGGATGAAACTGCACATAATGTAAATTAAAACATCGTGCCCCTGCTCTCCATGCCATAGCTATACCATCTCCTGTGGCTTCTTTGGGATTAGTCGTATGTAAAAAGATTTGCCCTAAACCACCGGTTGCTAAAATTGTTTTTGATGCCAACATTGGAAACACTTGATTGGTCTGATTGTTTAAAACCATCACCCCAAAACATGCTGGCTTCTTATATATATCTGTTGATTCTGTAGAATGATGAGAAAAAGTTAATAAATCAATAGCAGTATGGTTGGTTACAATTGTAACATTTTCTAGTGTTTGTAAATAATTTAATGCGGCTTCGTGAATACTAGATCCAGTTTTATCTTGATTATAAATTACACGCGCATCACTATGTGCCCCCTCTGATACTCGTTTTAACGTTACGTCATCCTTTTCTTTGTCAAATTTAACACCCAAAGTATCAATTAAAATATCTTGTACTAACTGTGCTCCATTTTTACAGAGGTGATTAACGGCCTCCTCCCAACAATGTCCAGCTCCAGCATGCATAATATCTTTCTTTAATTTTTCAGGAGAATCTTGTAGGCCTTTAAAAACAATTCCTCCTTGTGCCCAAGGGGTATTACCAGACACAAGTGATTTTGTTTTAGTGATTATAGTAATATTTTTGCCACTTTTAGCCGCTGTAATAGCGGCAACAATACCAGCTAAACCAACACCAACAATTAAAATATCCGTATGTTTTTTATTCATTATATATCTAAGCCAATATCTTTGCTTTGAATGTTGTGAGTTAAGGCCCCCATTGAAATACCATCAATCCCAGCAATACAAAATTGCGCTAAAGTTTCAGCTGTAATTCCTCCTGAGATTTCAATATATTTTGTTTTTCCGGTATTATGACCACGAATATATTTAACAACTTCTATTAAATGTTTTGGATTAAAATTATCAAGCAAAATAGAGTTTGCCTCTGATTGCAGTGCTATGTCGAGTTGTTCTTTAGTATCTACCTCAACCTGAATATCTTTGTTGGGATTGCTTGCTTTGGCTTTGGAAACAATCTCAATAATATCAGGGTTTCCCTTTAAATGATTATCCTTAATCATAACTGCATCTTGTAAGCTAAATCTATGGTTTGTTCCTCCGCCAATTGCTACGGCAAATTTTTCAAACATGCGTAGACCCGGGGTTGTTTTACGCGTATCTAACAATTCAATATTATGTTTTTTAGTAATGCTTGATAGTTTTTTAGTAATGCTAGCAATTCCACAAAGGCGCTGTATAAGGTTTAAAACAACGCGTTCTTTTTTTAAAATATCATTAATAGGACCTTCAATACTAGCAATTAGATCACCGGGTTGCAATGGGTCTCCATCTTTTATGTTGCATGAAACGGTACAATTAATAAAGCCTTGTTGAATAATTTGCACTCCTGCAAACACTAATTCTTCGCGTGCAATAAGTTGTGCTACAACTGTTTTTTCATTTTGTGTTGTGTTGGTGGTAATATCATTATCAATATGATCCTCTTGAAAAAAATCTTGTAGTTTTTGAGCTACAAAATCAGCATCTAAAATATTATATTGTTTAAACCGTGTCATACAATTTCAAGCATTCTATTAAGCGGTTTTAATGCTTTAACTCTCACCTCTTCATCTAGAGTAATTTCATGTTCTAAGTTTTCAAGCGATTGTACAATTTTTTCCATTGTATTTAGTCGCATATGAGGACATTCATTACAAGCACATCCCGTATTGCTTGGCAAAGGAATAAATTTTTTATCTAAATTATTTTTTTGCATTTGATGTATAACGCCTGGTTCTGTACCTATAATATATTGTTGATTAGAAGAGCTATTTACATGCTTAATGAGCGCACTGGTTGAACCAATAAAATCTGCATGAATTAAAATATTTTCATCACATTCAGGATGTGCTACAACCTGTGCTTGTGGATGCTTTACTTTTAATTCTATTAATGCTTTTTCAGAAAAAATTTCATGCACTTGACAGGAACCATTCCAAAGGACCATATCACGACCTGTTTCTTTCATCACATACTTCCCTAGAAAGCGATCTGGTGCAAAAAGAATTTTTTTGTGTTTTGGAATTGACTCAACCACTTTTTTTGCATTTGCAGATGTACAAATAATATCAGACAAAGCCTTCACATCTGCTGAACAGTTAATATAAGATATAACAATATGGTCGGGATGTTGTTCAATCCACTCTTTAAAAGAATCTGCGGGTGCACTATCAGCCAATGAACAACCTGCATCCATATCTGGAATTATTACTTTCTTATTTGGATTAACAATTTTTGCAGTTTCTGCCATAAAATGAACACCACAAAACAAAATGACATCAGCATCTGTAGCGGCAGCTTTTCGTGATAATTCTAAGCTGTCACCAACAAAGTCTGCCATATCTTGAATTTCAGGCTCCTGATAATAGTGCGCTAAAATCACGGCATTGTGTTTTTCTTTTAATTGCTGAATAGTATCAAACATTATTCTCTATTTAAAATTGTGCTAACAAGCATTACAATATCAACAACATTTAACAATCCATCTAAATTAGCATCTCCGCTTTGTGCCCCTGCCATAAACGAAATATCATCAAACCCATCTCCATTATCATCAGATAGAGCTATATCTAAAACGACCACTGTACGAATTAAAGTTTGCGCTGCATTAGTGTCCGCATCTGAACAATTAAAATAAATTTGGTAAACAGCAGGAACAGCTAAATTAACAATATCCCCGCTTACTTCTACTAAAGCAGAAAGATCACCCTCTTCAATATCACTACAGCCTGCCCCCATGTCTGTATATTCTTCTCCAGGCGCTACATTTAATAACAATACAGTCTCTCCATTTAATGTCAGCGTTGGAAAGCGGTCGCACCAACCATCATTATTACTATCTACACAGGTCGTCTCTTGTTGTAATACTGTTAATAAAAAAGATGTAGAGTGTGTTGTATTACCGTCGCTTACTGTAATAGTAATTTCTAGCGTAATATTTGACTCTTGAGGTATAACCGTTAAAATGTTTTCGTCAATATTGACAATAGCATTACCATCTGAAGTTGTTGCTGTATAAATAAGATTATCACCATCTGCGTCTTCTGCCTGTAAATTATAACTAAAAACCTCTCCATAACCTATACTAGTATTGTCAATTGCATATAAATATGGAGCATCGTTTACCCCGCTAACAAACAAGTTAATTGTTGCAAGATTAGAGGATGTTTGGCCATCGTTAACATAAAAAACAAAGCTGTCTTCTCCAAAATAATTAATATTAGGAACATAGGTTGCTGTAATACCAGATAACATTAAACTTCCATGGCTTGGCTCACTATCAATTAAATAGCTTAATATATCTCCATCAATGTCTGATGCAGATAAATCAAAACTAATCGTCGTGTCTTCGCTTAAAGTATATGTTGCGCTTTCTGCTACGGGAGAGGTGTTCTCATTAGAAGTATTTATGGTTTGTAGCGTAACTGGATCCATAAGATCTCCTAAAATACCGTCTGGTGTAAAAGACAGCACTTCGTTAATATCATATATAATATTTTCTGCAACAGAATAAAACTGAAAACTTATCATGTGTTCTGACAACATATTTGAAAAGGCTTGTATTAAAAAGGCATGGCCCCCTCCTAAAAAAGGTGGGACTTCAGCAGCTTCGGCTACCCCAACACACTCTCCATTATAAAAAGCCCCCAACAAATCAGATTCTGTGCCTATGTCATATAAACCACTAAATACTCTAGCGGTTATAGACATCACGTGTTCAAAGTTTCCAGGGTTTACAAACCAATCGGGAGCAGAAACAGCACAAGAGCCAACAACGGGTTCTCCTGTATATCCAGACGTAGGAAAGCCATAAGTATTTTCAATACATGTATTAGAAAAATTAGTATCAAAAAATGTTGCTCCGTATAAATTTGCACCAGATAAATTAGCGCTAGTAAAATCAGCAGCACCTAACCCTGCCCCAGACAAATTAGCGTTTATCAATGTGGCTTGAAAAAAAGTTGTCCATGTTAAATCTGCATCCATTAATATGGCATTGTTTAAATTGGCATATGAAAAAACCGATCCGGTTAAATTTGCTCCTGTAAGGTTAGCCCAAGATAAATTAAAACCTGACAAATCAGTCCATGCAATATTCACATCTTCTAAATCACAATATTCTAAATTAGGACTATATTGTTGCCAATTAGTTTGATCACACTGTGTATAAACAAAACTTAGAATGCAACTTATTAAAAACAGGCGTTTCATTATTCTTCGCTTAATATCATTTGAATGGACATCACAATATCTGTAATGTTTAAAGCTCCATCTCCATTCACATCTCCTGTTGCTGCTCCATCTATAAGCCCTTGTTCATATTCTGCTGCGCACGGCGGAGGATTCACTGTCAGCATAAGTGTTGCGTCTACTTGCATCACCCCATCATTAACGCTTATTGTAATTATTATTTGACCTGCCTCATCAGCCTGTACCGTTAATACGTTGTCTGCTAATGTGGCCATTCCTGATCCTGAAACATTAACTAATTCATAATACAAAACATCATCATCTACATCTACCGCTTCTAAAGTATAAACAAAAGATTCTCCAAGTGTTGTTTGTGTGTCCTCTGGTAGAGATATCCAAAAAGGAGCGTCATTCACCGCATTAACTGTCAATGTAACAGTTGCAACATTGGAATTTTGTATTGTATCACTAGCAACAAATGTAAAGCCATCAGTACCATTAAAATTAATATCAGGAGTATATGTGGCTGTTCCATCATTATTATTAATAACGACTCCATTTTGAGTATCAGTAATCAACGTATATGTAAGGGCGTCTCCATCAGCATCTGATGCAGACAACACAATGTCAATTGCCGTATCTTCATCTAAAGTATAATTAGCATCATATGCTTCGGGGGCAAAACACCAATTACCGTCACCTCCACAAATCCCACATTCATCAATCGTATTACCAAAGCAATCACATGCCCCATCAGCAATGCCATCACCACCACATTCACCGCACTCATCCATGACATTGCCATCACAATCACACTCGCCGTCTTCAACGCCACCTCCCAAACAGTCTCCGCATTCATCAAAGACATCATAACAACCAAAACAATTAATACCTTGATTAATTAAATCATAGCACGTCATATCATTATCCATAGACTCACATATATCACAATTTGTTATGAAATAGCCTCCTCCTCCCCCATCGTCATAGCAGTCCATTCCATCCGCTGCATAACAGTCTAACATTGGGTCGCATTGTCCATCACTAAGCCAACCAGCAGGATAACAGAAATCATTATCATAACAACTCGCAATAAAGCCCGGAGAGCACCCATCTCTACTGCCCGTTTGCATGCTTTCACCTTGACGCTCTGCTGCAAACAACAAACCAATAATAGCCATTATAAAGCTTAATTTTTTATGTGTTTTCATATCAAATTCTCCTTCTTATATAAATCTAGGAATAATATACATTATTTTAGATATTCAATGTTATCAGTAAATACTCCATCAATTTTCGATTTAAACTTATTATATACCTCCTTGTCATTAATAGTATAACTGTTAATACGCATTCCCTTTTTACGCGCCCAGTTGATAATCCAATGATCAAGCATAGAGTAATGTATGTGCAAATTCTCTGGCTGTACTCGCAACATCCATATCATGTTATCCCAGGCATGAAAAAGCCGTTTGCGGTTATACAAAAAACCAATAACAGTTTCAGGTCGCTGCAATCTTAAACGCATGAGAATAAGGGGATTAAAGCTTGAGACAATACATTTATCATCAATTTGGTACTTATTTAAAAATGCAACCAAGGGTTTTAATATGGCGTGTCCTTGAAGCAAACCATCAGATTTAATTTCAATGTTAATAACTTTAATTTTTTCTAATAAAGGAACCACATCGTTTAAAGATGGAATATAAACCTCTTCTTGCTGCTGATCTTGCTTATATAGCTCTACTGTTTGAAGCTCTGCAAGCGATAAACCAGAAACGCCATCTTTGCGATCACTCAATCTAGCTAACGATAAATCATGAAACACAACCATTTGATTATCTTTAGATAGCCTTATATCAAGCTCTATTCCATCGGCTCCCATATCTACAGCTTTCTTAAATGATGCGACCGTGTTTTCCGTAATAAACGTTGGCGCTCCCCTGTGCCCTATAACAAGCGTTTTCTCATTATTATAAAAGGGTTGACAATTCTTTTTCCATTGCCAAAAAAACAAACAATAGACAATATATAAACATAACACTACAAAACTAAAAATAATAAAAACAAGCATATTAAATTTTTTGATTTAAAAAGTTTGATACAAAAGACAATGCAACAGCAACCAGAACATCATAAATGGGCTGTGCTCCTGGAACTGCAAAGTTCCAAATAATCACCAAAAGAAGCCACAACATAAATATTTTTTGTTTTTTTTGCATAAATAATTGATATAAATAATATTAAAAGTTATTTTAAATTACACGGCTAAACAATAATGTTTATAATTTGTGAATAACTAATAACAATGGATTATATAAAAAACTGGGATAAAACATTAGCAATTCTTAAAAATGATTTGTCAACACAGGCGTATCAAACCTGGTTTTTATCTATACGTGCGCTTAGCTTTGAAAATAATGAAATTACAATTGAGGTTCCCAATCGATTTCACTATGAGTGGCTAGACTCTAAATATAAGGATGTAATTAAAGCCGCATTAAAAAAAACGTTTAAAAATAATGTTAAAATTAAATATAGTGTCATTATTAATACCGCGCCAGACAATGCCCTGCAAGAAAACGGTGAGGCAAAAAAATTAGATCAACTAATTCCTCAAGAATATCATGCAGCATCACAGCTTAATAGACGGTATACTTTCCAAAGCTTTGTTGAAGGACGCGGAAACCAGTTTGCCAAAGCAGCTGCTAGTTCGGTAGCTGATTCTCCCGGACAAACGCCTTTTAATCCATTATTAATATATAGTACTCCGGGACTTGGAAAAACTCATCTATTACAAGCAATTGGAAATCATATTTTAAAACATACAAAAGATACAAGAGTTGTATATGTAACCAGTGAAAAATTTATGTTAGACTTTATTTCATCAATTCAAAACAACAAATCAACAGAATTTGCGCGATCTTATAGAAATCATGATGTATTATTATTAGATGATGTCCAATTTTTTCAAACAAAAGAACAAACACAAGAGCAATTTTTCCATTTATTTAATGATTTATTTCAACAAGGAAAACAAATTGTTTTAACAACCGACAGACATCCAAACGAACTAACACAGCTTAAACAGCGCCTGGTTTCGCGCTTTCAGTCCGGACTAATTGTAGATATTCAGCCTCCTGACTTAGAAACAAGAATTGCAATTTTAATGAATAAAGCAAAAAATGAAGGTCTTGATATTCCATATGATGTAACAGAATTTATTGCTTCATCAATTAAAGAAGATATTAGATCAATGGAAGGTGCTCTAGTCAAGCTCTTAGCTCTTGCCTCTCTTAAAAAAGAAGATATTACGGTAGACCTGTCTAAACAAGTTATAGAAGACCTCATTGGAGCAGAAGCGCTGTCTCAGCTATCTCTAAATCAAATTAGCGCTATGGTAGCTAAAACATATAAATTAACAGAAAAACAATTAGTTGGGAAAGCTAGAACGATGGAGTTGGTAAACGCTCGCCATATTGCAATGTTTCTTTGTCGAGAATTAACCTCCTCTTCCTTAATTAGTATTGGTACTTTTTTTGGAAAAAGAGACCACTCAACTGTTATCCATGCCTGTAAGACAGTTGAAGAAAAAATTACCAATGACGCTGGTTTTGCTAAAAACGTACAAAACATTAAAAATCAATTAACTTAGGAGATTTAAAATGACAAACAACATTTTTATTATAGATGATGATCGTGAATTAACAGATTTATTAAAGGAATTTTTAGAAACACACGGTTTTCATGTTACAGCCTTCAACGATCCTAAAAAAGGTGCAGAAGGGGTATTAAGCTCCAAACAACTGGTTTGCGATCTAGTTATTTTAGATATTATGATGCCTGAAGTTGATGGTTTTCAAATTTTACGTCAAATTCGAGAATCTTCAAATATTCCTATAATTATGCTTTCTGCTAAAGGAGAGGTTTCTGATAGGGTGGTCGGTTTAGAGCTAGGAGCAGATGACTATCTTTCTAAACCGTTTGAACCACAAGAGCTTCTCGCTCGAATACAGTCTGTTTTAAGAAGGGTGATGGCAACAAACACGATGGTTGATGTTATTAATTTTGAAGGGTTAACTGTTAACAAAATTAAACAAGAAGTCTTGTTAGATGGCCAACCTATTAATTTATCAACTGCAGAAATGGAAGCTTTGATGTTGTTCGTAGACAATGCAAATGCCCCCTTAAGCCGTGATTTTTTAGTGGAAAATTTGCGTGGTATCGAGTGGCAGACATGTGATCGGTCAGTAGATGTTTTGGTGAGCCGCTTACGAAACAAACTAGGAGAAACCCCTTCTAGGTCTCGCTTTATTAAAACAGTACACGGCGTTGGATATCGTTTTGTTGGAGTAAAAAAATAATTGTTTAAACAGGCTATCATTTCGTTTGTCGTTTGGTTTAGATCAACAGCACATTGGTGGTTTAGAACCCTTTTTGGACGATTGGGCATTTTATTTGCATGTGCCGCTTTCGTTTTAGTGTTTTTAACATATTATGTTTTTAATAGCGGGGTAGCTGATAAAGATAATATTTTAGATATGTATGATGCATATTATCATTATAAGTTTGTTGAAACGTGGGGAGATTTTTCAGATACCACCTCAATTCGTAAAGAATTAAACAATTTGCGCATTGATGGCAAAATTTATTCTATAGAGCAAAGACAGAAAATGTTGAAAAAGTATAATCTAAGGACAACATCAGATTTATGTTCCCTAAGTTTAGAAAAAAAAATAGAGCAATCTCTTTTATATTGGACCAATTCTACGCAACCCTTTTCTATCTGTGACTACACAAGCTATCAATGGTCTGATGTCTTATCAGAACAACACAGCATATCTTTTGATGGATATGTTTCGTTTGGAGATATTCAAATTGACAACAGGTTTTATCCTGCAACTGTTATTGAAAAAGATGGTTATCAAATATTATTAATCACTACAGACTATCAATATTCAAGCGATTGGGTTTCACTTGCCCCTGTTATCAGCTTAATACTTCTTTTTATGACAATTTTATATTTTTTAATTCGTCGATTTTTAAAGCCCATTACTTTAATGCAAAAAAGAATTTATGCATTAGAAAAAGGGGATTTAAATTCAAAAATTCAAATTATTGGAAAAGATGAATTGGCTCTTTTATCACAAAACTTTAATAAGCTAATTGATGAAATAAAAAAACTTTTAAAACAAAAAGAGCGCCTTCTGGCAGATGTAAGCCATGAAATTAGAACCCCTTTAGCTAAAATGCGTCTTCTCACAGAAATTAAAAAACAGCCGGCTGAACAATTAACGCACATTAACAAGCAAATTGATGTGCTAGACTCTATTGTAACTAATATTTTAATTTCTGATAAGCTTGCAGCTCCATATTCTAATTTAAAAATTGAAAAAATTTCTATACAAAACCTATTAAACCAGGGTCTAGAACTCTCTAAAAACAAAAGGGTGGTCGTTGAATCAAAAGAAAAATTTTTTGTTTTTTGTGATGTGGTAAAAATTGCAATTGTACTAAAAAACCTCTTAGATAATGCTGAAAAATATGCCCCTTCTAGCAGGCCAGTTTCTATAACATACACCCAAAAAAAGGGCCTTGTATCAATTAGTTGTCGTGATTTTGGACCAGGTATTCCTGAAGACTTAATTGAAAAAATCATGAAACCCTATGTGAGAGGCGCTAATTTAAACAAATCCGGCTTTGGTTTAGGCCTTTCAATTTGTAAACGTATTCTTGGAGCACATAAAGGTAATATTTCTATATTAAACAACAAGGAAGAAGGATCAACTTTTACAATTAGCTGGAACAGTGCCCAATTAAAGGAGAAAACATAAAATGCAAAAAAAGAGTTTAAATAGAGTTATTTTAATTGGACACTTAGGGGCTAATCCCGAAGGTCGCTATACACAACAAGGACAGGCCACAACCTCTTTTACCCTGGCTACCAATGAATCTTGGAACAACAAAGAGGGCTCTTCAATAGAGCATGTAGAATGGCATAGGCTAATTGCATGGGGAAAATTAGCAGAATTTAGTATGGAATATCTATACAGGGGGCAGCTGGTTTCTGTAGAAGGCAGCCTTAGAACAAGAAAATGGGAAGACAAAGATGGAAAAAGTCATAAAATAACTGAAATTTTATGTTCCTCTATCATCCCTTTAGATTGGAAAAAAGAACAGTCCTCAACACAAAAGTAGGCCTGTTACATTTTGTAATATTTTTTTCTTTTATTATATATTCTTCTGTTGTTATATTCATTTAAGGAAGGAGTTTGGTATAAAATGAAAACAATATATAAAATATTATTAATAGGTCTTTTGGGTCTTTCTTTATCATTGGCTAGAACATCAACAAAGTTTGCCACTCCAAATGATTTTTTAAATTCAAAAAATTCTCCTTCTTATAAAAAGCTCTTAGTTGAAAACACAGATGAAACAAGCGAGCAAACGATTAAATGGAAAAGACGACATAAGCGTAGAAAAAAATCTAAAAACAGAAGACCTCAGCGCGGAAGATAGTATATATACATAATAAAATTAAGCAGACTTAGGGGGTGTTTTTTACACCCCTTTTTTTATATATAAATGGACCAACTACCAACATATAAAGACTTAGATATCGTAGAAAACGAATATCAAGATCGTCACTATAATATTGATATTTCTATTCCTGAGTTTAATGCTGTATGTCCTAAAACGGGACTTCCAGACTTTGGAACTATTTATATTAATTATAAACCAAAAAAGTATATTGTTGAATTAAAATCTCTAAAACTATATATTGTAAAATTTAGAAACTGTGGGATTTTCCATGAACACGTTACAAATAAAATTTTAGATGACTTTAAAAAAGCTTGTGATCCTTATGATATTTCTGTTAAAGGGGATTTTCATCCTAGGGGGGGAATTAAAACTGTGGTTTCTGCTCATAAATAATTACTGGTTTTAAATAATTAAGTGTTAAATTAAGCGGCTTGTAAAAATAGGATAGTTATGAAAACAACAAAACATATTAGTAATAGAAAAAGAAAAAACAAACATGGGTTTAAAAGCCGCATGAGTACGAAGTCAGGACAAAAGGTTTTGACTGCTCGAAGAAAAAAGGGCAGAAAGCGTATTTCTGTTAGTTCTTGAATAAATATAAGACATCTAACCTCTTTAGCCGACGCCTGGGTTCTTCTCAGCCTTTTTTATATAATAATCTTCTTTCTTTTCAGTATTCACTTTGTGAGGGGGATCAATATTTATATTTAATGGTAGGAAAAAAATATGGTAATGCTGTGTCACGCAACAAACTTAAAAGAAGATTGCGCTCTATGTATAGCATTCTTCTAAAAAACCAACACAGCCTCGGCTTAATGGTAAGGCCTTTACAAAAAAACATTCTTTTTAAAGATATTCAACAAGCCTTTGAACAGTTGGCGCTTAAAATACAAGGAAGGTCAAATTGAATGATTTAAAAAAAACTTTTCTAGCTGGTTTTTTAGTTTTATTAATTTTACTATTAACACCGTACTATTTAAGCCTTATAGGATATGAAACACAGCAGGAAGAACAGGTCTCTATACAAAACACCTCCAAGGAAGAGGTCTTGGCTGTTGTAAAAGAAACTGAACTTCTCAGAGCTGAAAAACAAACAAAAAATACCTCTTCGAACAACGCTTCTTCACAAAAACAAACCATACAGATTGAATCTAGCCTATATAACGCTGTTTGGTCTAATATTGGAGGAGGCTCTTTTGTTGATTATAGCTTAATATCAGATGGTACTAATAAATATTTAGGTGGCTATTCTTCTGATGGAATATATCAAGACAGCGCTAACGTTTCACTTCTTTTAAATCAAAACAGCTTGTGTGCGCCTTGTGTGGGAGTCGTTTATTCTGGTGCTGCTATAGTTCTTAGCCAGCCCTTTATATTAAAAAACAACCCTTATATTAAAAACAATCAAAAAACGGTTCTTGGGCTAGAAGATTCTTTAATTATTGAAACAGAGCTTATAGATCCACGCTTTATAATTAATAAAAAAACTGTTTTTTTTGGTAATGATTTTACCAGTAAGCACCATGTGTTTGTTGAAGATACTCAAGGTGGTCTAGAGCAGGTCTATTTAATTTGGGACAAAGGTCTCCGTAATACCGAGAAAAACCTATATGACGATGTTCAAACATATAGCGCGGCATACATTTCACACAATAAAGAAATTACAGATCTTTGGTTTGCCCCCACCAATATAACAGACACAATAGAAGATATCATCATCTCAGATACAATTGATTGGGCTGCTGTTAGAAATAAATATTTTATTGCCGCCCTAATACCTTATAATGCAGAATCTGCTTCTATTGAGTCTGTCCCATATACCTTTAATCAAGAAGCCATTGTTCCTTCTTATAGCGCCTCTGTGTTTAGCAAAGAAAGCTCACTGTCAGCCTCTATGTATCTTGGCCCCTTAGATATTGATTATATTAATAGCCTTGATACTTCTTTAGATAGAATTATGAATTTTGGTTGGTTTATTATCCAGCCTTTTAGCAGGGGAGTATTATGGCTATTAAAAACCATGCACTCTATTGGTCTCAACTATGGTATTATTTTAATTTTATTTGCCTTTTTAATTCGAATTATTACAGGGCCTTTAATGAAAAAAAGCTTTGAGTCTTCTCAAAACATGCAAAAGGTTCAGCCAAAATTAAAAAAATTACAGGAAAAATATAAAAACGACTCTCAGAGACTAAACCAAGAAATGGTTAAGCTTTATAAAGAAGAGGGCGTTAACCCTTTAGGGGGCTGTCTTCCTATGTTGCTGCAAATGCCTTTACTCTTTTCTCTTTTTTTAGTGTTTCGTTCTACTATTGAATTTAGAGGAGCTCCTTTTTTTGGGTGGATTTCAAATTTAGCTCAACCTGATACAATTTTTTATTTACCTTTTAATATTCCTATCTATGGTGACCAGGTTGCCGTTTTGCCAATTTTATTAGGAGTTTCAATGTTTTTAACACAAAAAATGTCTATGGCTGCCATGGATAGCCAGCAAAAGCCCATGATGTATATTATGTCTGGCTTTTTCTTTTTATTGTTTAACAGCTTCCCTTCAGGTTTAAATTTGTATTATTTAGTATATAATATTTTAAATTATTTACAACAAAGATCGTTGAAACAAGGATAATGGGGCTGTGTATGATCGTTTAGATAATATTGTTGCCTTAGCCACAATACCTGGAAAGTCTGCTTTAAATGTTATTCGTTTGTCTGGAGAAAAGAGCAAATATATATTTGCTTCATTAACAAAAACCCAAACCAGCCCTCAGCCCAACCATGTGTATTTAAAATATATTTATGCTCTTCAAGAAAAAGATCCTTTTGATTTTGCTTCTCTTGTATATTATCAGGCCCCTAAAAGCTTTACCGGAGAAGACAGTTTAGAAATTTCTGTACACGGAGGTATTATTATTGCAAACAAATTAATTGAAACCATAGTAGACCTGGGAGCAAGACAGGCCTTGCCGGGAGAGTTTAGCTATAGAGCTTTTTGTAATAATAAAATTGATTTATTGCAGGCAGAGGCAATTTCATCCATTGTAGAGGCCAATAATAGCGTTGATAGTTATTACTTATTAAACACAATTAAAGGGGGCCTTTCTAAAAAACTTCAAGAAAGCAAAGATAGCATCGAAAACATTCTTATTGAAGGGGAACATGAGATAGATTTTACAGAAGAAGAAATAAGTGCAAAAACAGTGCAAAAATTTCACCATAGTCTCCAAAAAAGCCAACAACAAATTATAGATATTTTGCTAAAAAGCTATACTGTTGAAAAAAAGGCCTCTGAAATGCGCGTGGCTATTATAGGGCTTCCAAATGTAGGAAAATCATCTCTCTTTAATCTTCTGTTAGGAAAAAGCAGATCAATTGTTACTAGCGAACAAGGAACAACAAGGGATACCGTAGAGGCAGATATATATATAGATACGGCTTTCATTACATTAATAGATACGGCGGGACTAAGAAAAACAAACAACAAGGCAGAATTATTGGGAATAGAAAAAAGCTACCAAGAAATCAAAAGGGCTCATATTTTAATTGTTGTAGACGATAAAAACCCCTTAAAAATATTAAAACAACTAAATAAATATATTAAAAAGAAAACAACTGTTTTGGTATTAAATAAAATAGATTTAAAAACAACCAATAAAAAAGAAGAAAACATCTTTTATGTTTCTTGTAAAAAAAACCAGGGCATAAACCCTTTATTAACACACTTATTAACATGTTATAAAAAAGAAAGGAGTGAATTTCAATCTCAATATTTTTATTTAGTTAATAAAAGACAACAGACCCTTTTAAAAAGAATAAAACAAGACCTTGGTCTTGCTGTTCAAAAATATAAAAACACCAAGGATTTGTCTGCTTGTTTGTCTGATTTATATTTAATAAGAGACCAGTTTAACTCTCTTATCCGGCCTTCTGAAAAAGAAGAAATTTTACATTCAATATTTAAGGGGTTTTGTGTTGGAAAATAACAAGCCCATTGTTGTTGCAGGGGGCGGCCATGCCGGGATTGAGGCTGCACTCGCAATATCAAGAATGGGGGGTAGCTGCATATTAATAACAATGGATAAAAAAGCAATTGGGAGGCTTTCTTGTAACCCTGCAATAGGGGGCCTTGGAAAATCACATCTTGTTAAAGAGATTGATGCTCTTGGTGGAACAATGGGTTTTTGTTCAGATTTTTCTGGAATACAATTTAAAACCTTAAACAAAACAAAAGGGAGGGCTGTTTGGGCTCTTCGTGCACAGGTAGATAAAAAAACATACCCAAAGTATGTTTCAAAAATATTAAAAACAAACTCGAGAATAAAGATTGTTGAAGATGAGGTTGTTGCTTTTAGCATTAAAAAAGAAAGGATTGTTTCTGTAAAACTAAAAAAAGAAGGGTTTTTAGAATGTTCTGCCGCGATTATAACCTGTGGAACTTTTTTAAACGGATTAATACATATAGGAAAAAATTCTTTTTCTGCAGGAAGGATGGGAGAGCCTCCAGCCCAAGGACTAACAGAATGTTTGCGTGAACATGGTATTAAAACGGGAAGGCTTAAAACCGGAACTCCTCCCCGTTTAAGTAAAAACAGTATTGACTGGAAACAGACAGAAGAAGCTCAGGGAGACTCTACAATAGAGCCTTTTTCTCTGTTTACAAAAAGACCTTTCAAAAAAAAACAAGAGCCCTGTTATACTGTCAGAACGAACGCCTCTGTTCACAAAATTATCCACAAAAACATTCAGTCCTCTGCGATGTTTTCTGGAAAAATAAAGGGCGTTGGTCCAAGATATTGTCCAAGCATAGAAGATAAAATTTTTAGATTTAAAGAAAATCCTTCTCACTTATTATTTTTAGAGCCCGAATGGTCTAACTCTAACCAAATATATTTAAACGGTTTTTCCACCTCTTTATCAGAGGCTGTGCAAAAGCAAGCCTTGCGAGCTATTCCGGGATTAGAAAAGGTTGAATTTATCAGACCAGGGTATGCTATTGAATATGATTATGCTCCTCCATATCAATTAAATGCGGGGCTAATGTCTAAAACAATAAAAGGGCTCTTTTTTGCAGGACAAATTAATGGAACTTCTGGGTATGAAGAGGCTGCGGCACAAGGCCTTGTTTCTGGAGCAAACGCTCTTCTTTATACACAAAAAAAAGATCCTTTTATTTTATCAAGAGACTCTTCTTATATAGGGGTTATGATAGATGACCTTATCACCACACACCTCGATGAACCATATAGAATGTTTACCTCTAGGTCTGAGCACCGCCTGTCTTTGCGCCCAGATAACTGCTATGAAAGGTTGGCTGATATTGCACAAAATCAAGGGCTTTTAAACTTAAACCAAAAAAAACACACCTCTTTGTTTTTTAAAGAAAAAAACAAAGTATTGAATTGGGTAAACCAACATAAAATAACACTAAAAAACAAAACCGTGTTGGCAGCAAAACATATTAAAAGGCCTGAAATTTCTCTGCTTAGCATTATTCCAAAAGAATATAAAAAGCTTTATTTTTTTAAAGAAGCCGTCTTTTCCGTTGAAACAAACATTAAATACGAAGGATATATTGTTAACGAACAACAAAGAATGGCCTCTATACAAAAACTAGAAAAAGCTCGCATCCCAAAGAATTTTAACTACAACCAACTACAAGGCTTATCCAACGAATCTAGATCTAGGCTTAACAAAATCCAACCAGAAACACTTGGTCAGGCCTCTAGAATCTCTGGAATAAGGCCCACAGACATTACTTTAATTGGAATAAATATTAAAAAAGTTTCACGTGAAACATAAAGACTCTCTTTTTAAGAAAACCTGCTTGGCTTTAGAAAAAGGGACAATTTCTTCTATATCGGGAGTTTCTTTTGAGGCTGTTCTTTTTTTTGCACAAAATCTAAAAAACAAATCTTGTTTTTTGTCTAACGGTCTGTTTATAGATCGTGTTGCTGTGGTCCTGCAAGAAGAAATAGGGGAAAGCATAGCCTGTATCAACAAACAACAACAGGGTTCTTTGTCTGTTTTAAATAAATATTTTTCTAGCAGCTCTATCTCTATACAAAAAATAGCCAGAAACAAAAAAGGGCTTTCTCTGTGTTTTATAGAAAACTCTCTTTTTTCTATTCCTCTGATTCCTCAACAAAAAGATTATCCTTTTTCTATTGATGAAAAAACTTTGTTTGATGATTTAATTAGAGAACTAAAGGCTCTGGGCTTTACAAAGGGAGAGGCTCTTTTGCCTGGAAATTTTTTAATTAGGGGAGGCGTTGTAGATTTGGTGCCTTTTGACTCCAATAAAACATATAGAGTTAGTTTTTTGGGCTCCTTGTGTAAAATTTATCTTATTAACGCTCAAAACAACATGATTATTAAAGAAATAAAAAAGGTTTTTATTGGAGAAAAACTTTCACAAAAAAAACTTTCCTGTCAAAAGCTTTTAGAAAAAGATTTTATTATATATAAATATGAAAAACAAACCATAAGCAGAGAAACAAAAAACAAAAAAAACATTTCTTTACAAATAAAAAGTATTAATTATCAAGACTTTATAAACAAAAAAGATGTTAATTTTCTGTTGGTTGATGTTCCTGTTGATAGGGGTTTTTCTGTTCAAGGAGAGTTTTTTATTCCCTTTTGGTTTTTAAACAACAAAAATAAGAAAACGTCTAAAGCCCCTGATTTTGATGTCTTTGGTGTCCTAGAGGTTGGAGGAACCTATATACATGACGATTTTGGTTTTTGTCGTTTTTTGGGCTTTGAAACATCTGTAAAAAAAGAAAAAGCTTGTTTAAAATTTTCTGATGGGATGATAAAGCTAGACATCAACTACATGTCTAAGCTGTCTTTTGTTTCGCTAAACAGCCACCAACCATTAAGTTTTTTAAACAAACCTGGTAGTTGGTCAAGAAAAAAGGGGTTGGTGCAACGACAACTAGAAGAGTTTGCAGCTTCTTTGTTAACAAGATACTCCCAAAGAGAGGCTGTTTTTTCAAGCTCTTTTAATGTTGACAACGAGAATCTTGAGGCTTTTGTAAAAGCCTTCCCACACACAGAAACACAAGATCAAAAACTGTGTTGGGAGAGGGTTTTAGAAGACCTTAAAAACCCTCGCCCTATGAATAGGCTTGTTTGTGGAGATGTTGGTTTTGGAAAAACAGAAATAGCAATCCGAACATCATTTGCTGCTGTCTTAAACAATCAGCAGGTTGTTGTTTTGGCACCAACAACCCTTTTAACCAACCAGCTTTTTCATTGTTTTTCAAAAAGACTTTCTCCTTTTGGTGTTTTTGTTGGCACCCTTTCTCGAATAACCAAAAAACCAAAAAAAGAAATCGACCTTTTTTTAAATAAAAAAACAGACGTTTTAATTGGCACTAGCGCCCTTCTTTTTAATTCAAAAATTTTATCTCAATGTGGCCTTTTTATTGTTGATGAAGAACACCGGTTTGGTGTAGAAAACAAAGAAAAGGTTTTTTCTTTTTCGCCGGGAGTGAATTTTTTAGCTTTATCTGCAACCCCTATTCCTCGCTCCCTACAACTGTCTTTAAACAAAGCAAGAAACCTTTCTTTAATACAAACCCCCCCTATAGATAGAAAACCTATAATTAGTTCATTAAATCTCTTTTCAACCTCCCTTATAAAAAACATTTTTATTAAAGAAGTTTCTAGAGAAGGGCAGGTTTTTTTTGTGGACAACTCTGTTGGTAATTTAAAAAAAATATTTTCTATTATGTCTAAAGAACTGCCTTTTTTGTCTTTTGATATAATTTATGGTTCTTTAAGTAGCGATGTATTAATAAATAAAATGCAGCGCTTTATCAAACAAAAAACACAGATTTTGTTTAGCACAACAATTATTGAAAGCGGAATAGACATAGGAACAGCCAACACAATAATTATAAACAACGCTCATCTTTTTGGGCTTTCTCAGCTATACCAACTAAGAGGACGGGTTGGAAGGTCTTCTGTTCAGGCCTTTTCTTGGTTTTTGGTTCCTGAAAAAAAAGATTTGACTAAAGAGGGTGTTTCAAGGCTTAAAGCTATTATTAGATATAGTTCTTTAGGATCGGGCTATAATATTGCCCTTTCAGACCTTGAAATAAGAGGAGGGGGGTCTCTTTTTGGGTATAAACAAAGCGGCTGCGGGGGTGTTGGTTTTGAATATTATACAAAAGCCCTTTCTTTGGTTTTAAACAACCAAACAAAAGAACCTTCTTGCTTTGTAGACTTATTTAATAAACCCATCCCCTCTTCTTTTTTATCTAATGAAAAAGAAAGGGCTTTTTATTATAAACAAATTTTTTCTGCAACCAACTTTAATGAATTACAGAAAATTAAAAAAAACATTATTGATGTTTTTGGTGTTTGTGTTTCTGAAATAGAAGGTTTAATAAAAAATCAACACCTCTCTTTATTAGCAAAAAATAAAAAAATATCAAGAATTTCTAAAAAGGAAAACCTAGTGTCTGTTTCTTTCTCTGTAAAAAAAACAAGCTCTAAAATAGATAAAATTATTCCTTTTGTTCTCTCTTTTTTTAAAGAACAACAAAAAGAGTGTTGGTTTTTAAATTCTCACAAAAATCTTATTTTTCAATATAAAAATACAACAAAAGATGATTATATTTTGTTGTCGTCTTTTATTAACAAAATAACCTTTTTTTAATTTGTTTATTTTTCTTTTTTTAATTTGTTTTTCTATTGGAAGGGCTTCTTTTGTTGCTGATCCTTTGTTAACTATCAATACAACAACATGGTTGAACTCTGACTTTTATGAAGATGTTTTTAAAGAAGACTGGGACGGTTTGTCTTTAGAAAAAAAGGTTGAAGCTTTAGAGGATTTTATTTCTAGAGAGCTTGTTATAAAAAAAGCTGAAAAAATAGGCCTCCATAACGACCCTAAAATAAAAAAGGATTTATTAATCAGAAAAAAGGCTTTGTTAATAAACAACACATATGAACATTTAATTGCTCGTCCTTTAATTTTACAAGAAGACTTTGAAACAAATATAAAAAACCTAAAATATAAAGCTGAAATATACCATCTTGTGGTTGGCTTTTCAGAATCTCAAGAAGACACGGGCTCTTTAATCTCTCAAAAAGAAGCTTTTAGTTTAACAGATAGTTTATATAGAGAAATAAACAAAGAAATCGCCTTAAACCAAGAAAAAGCCTCTAGTGTTTTTTCTCGCTTTGCCACAGATTTTTCTGATGATCCTAGCGCTAAAAAAAACGGTGGTTTTTTAGGTTGGGTGCCCTGGGGACAAACCGTAATGTCTTTTCAAAAACCTGTTTTTGAATTAAAAAACAATGTTGTTTCTAAACCTATCCTTACCCCTTATGGATATCATTTAGCCTTAAAAACAAAACAAGATGTTTCTAATTATTTTTATTACACCCCTAAGCATTACACCGACCTTTCATATAAGGTTTCTCAAGCTTTTTTAGATTTTGATTCTCTAAAAACCATTTCTGCTGATTTTGATTCTCTTTTAATTAAACAAGGAGCCCTCTCTTTTAATGCTACTTTTATAGATTCTCTGGTTTTGTTTGTAGATAAAAAACGTGAGGTTCAAAAAATGCTTGGAAACAAAAACACCTTAATTGCTTGGTTAAAAGAGTTTACAAAACAAGATGTTTTCTTTTTGTTTAAAAACAAAGGTTTTGGTTTGTCTTGGTTAATAGAACAACTTCAAAACATCCCAAGCTCTCGTGTTCCGCCCTTAAAAAGCAAACAAGAAATTAAAAACCTTGTTGTTTCTTTTTTATTACAAGAAGAGGTTTTTCTTTTATCCCAAACAAACAACATAGATGCTACGGTTTCCTTTAAAAGGGATTGGCTAAACAACTATAAAAATATTTTGTATTCTGAATATATTACGTTTTTAAACTCTTCTTTTAAAAAAACAGATTCTTCTTTAGTAGCAAAAAAATATGAAGAGGGAATATATAAAAATAAATATATTAAACCTAAAAGGGCGGTTTTTACAGAGGTTCGAGTCTTTAATGATAGTTTGGGTTTTGTTTTAAAAGAAAAACAACAAAAAGGGGTTTTGTTTGATTCTTTGGTTGTTGAATATGGGGGAGCCATTAGAGAACCTGTTAGCAGCGGGGCACAAAGCCCTCTTGGTAAAGCTTTGTTTACAATGTCTCCAGGGGAAACTTCTCCTATTATTAAAAACAGTGATGGTTCTTTTTCTATTGCTAGGCTTGAATCTTTTTTACCCGCTGAACCTTTTTCTTTGGATCGTGTTTTTTCCCAAATAGCTTTAGAAATAAAAAAAGAAAAACAAGATTCTGTGCGAATTAATTTATTTAGAGATTTAAAAAAAGAGTTTTTGCCAATTATTAACTATAAAAGTGTAGGTTTAAATTGATTTTAATTTTATTATTATTTTTAAATTTTTCTTTTTCTCAACAACAAACAAACAGCCATGTTGATGGTGTTGTGGCTGTTGTTGGTGATTTTGCAATATTAAAATCTGATGTTTTTGAACAAACCTTATTGTTGGCAAAACAAAAAAATATTGTTCCTCAAAAAAGTCCTTTAATGTTTGAATCTTTATTTAAAAAAGTTTTAAATGAAAAAATAGATAGGCTTGTTGTTTTAAACGCTGCTCAAAAAGATACTAGTATAGAGGTCTCTTTTGATGAAATAAATACAAACCTAGAAGATAGAATTTCTTCTTTTTCTAATGTTTTTGGTTCTGAAAAAGCACTAGAAGACACGATGAAAATGTCCCTTTCTGAAATAAAGGCAGAATATTGGGATATTGTAAAAGAAGAAATATATGTAGAAAAATTTAGGGTTTCACGTTTTGGGAGCGTTTCAATAAACAGACAAGAGGTGGAAGGTTTTTTTATTACAAACCCTGACTCTTTTCCTTCTCCAGAGCCTTTAGCAGAGTTTTCAATATTACAGGCACCTATTGAAATAAGCCAAACAACAAAAGACTCTATTTTTTCATTTGCTTTAAAGCTAAAAGATAGCCTAGAAACAAAAAAACTTTCTTTTGAAGAGGCTGCAAAAAAATATTCTCAAGACCCTGGCTCTGCTTCAAAGGGGGGTGATTTAAACTATACAAAAAGAGGTTCTTTGGTTCCCGAGTATGAAAAAACAGCTTTTTCTTTACAAATAGGAGAAGTTTCTAAACCAATACAAAGCCCTTTTGGTTTACATTTAATAAAACTGTTAGATAGAATAGGGGAAAAAATACACACTCAACATATTTTATTTAGTTTTTCTCCTGGCCCAAAAGATGTTGTTGTTTTAAAAGAACAATTTAACGCTTATTTAGAAAACAACTTTAATGATCCCGGGGCCTTTGACTCTCTTTGTATAAATTATAATAATAAATTTGATAATTTTTCTGGATATTATATTGATTTTAATATAAATAAGCTTCCTTTGTTTTTACAAAAAAACATTTTTTCATTAGAAAATTTTTCTTTTTCTAATATTTTTATAGAAAATTCTTCTATTTTCTTACTCTATAAACATAAACAGAAAAAAACAAAACCTCTCTCTTTAAAAGACAACTGGTCTCTTATTGAAAGTGTTGCTTTATCATATAAAAGGTTTAACCTTTTACAAGAGTGGATAAATCAAGAAAAAGAGAAAACCTATATAGAAATATTTAATAATTAGAAATTATCAACATTTCTTTTTTTTTATTAACATTAAAGTAATTCTTAAACTTTTTCTTTTAATTTTTATAGTTGTTTTTTTATTATGTTTTTAAATTTTATAATTATAAACATTTCCACAACTATAATAATAAAAATAAATTTAATTTTAATATTAATTTTATATTTATAATGCTTGTTAAGTTGTTTAAAACCCGGTAAAATTTAAGGTGTTTACAAGCACTATTTTATAATGGTAATCAAGTGAAATTTACAACAACAAAAAACAACCTCTTTAAAGCTTTAAATGAAATAAACAAAGTTATTCCCCTAAGAACAACTTTACCTATTTTAAATTGTGTTTTAATAAAAAACCAAAAACAAAAAATAACCTTAATAGCTACAGATCTAGAACAAACTATAATTTCAGAATTAGATGGAAAGATTTTAAAAGATGGAGAAACAGCTCTTCCTTGCGGAAGGTTTTTAGAAATAGTTTCTGCTTTACCAAATGAAGAATTAGAAATTGAAACACAAGAAGATAATGAAACAAAAATAAATTCTTCTAAAGGTGTTTATAAAATAACAGGAAAAGAACCTTCTGAATATCCCGCTGTTCCAGAGAGAGAAAAAAAACAAGAAATAACATTAGAAGGACATGAACTTTTAGAAATTATAAATGCAACATTATATGCTACAAGCAAAGACGACCTTAAACCCGCTTTATGTGGAATTTATTTAAACATTAAAGAAAAAGATATAACCGCCGTTGCAACAGATGGACATAGACTTGTAAAGTATAATAAAAAAATAGAAAACAACAACCCTGAAGGATCTATTATTATACCTGGAAAATTCTTTAATATTTTAAAAAATGGAATAAATATAAAAGAAAAAATAATAATAAATATTAGCGAAAACCATCTTGATATAAAACAAAAACAAAACTGTTTAATAACAAGAATTATAAAAGAAAGTTTTCCAGATTTCAACAGTGTTATTCCAGAAGAATTAAATATTAAAGCTACAATAAAAGCAGAAGATGTTATCAAAGGATTAAAAAGAGTTTCTATTTTTTCAAATAAAAGCACAAAACAAATTTTAATTGATTTTAATCAAAACGAACTAACTATTTCTACAGAAGATAAAGAAACAAGGTCTTCTGCAAAAGAACATTTAGAATGCGAATATAATAATGAAAATATAACAATAGCGTATAATGCACAATTTTTAAAAGAAGTACTGGAACACATAAATTCTCCTGAAATTGAAATCTTTTTAAGCGGGCCCCTTACAGCAGCTGTATTTAAACCAAAAAAAGAAATAGCAACAGCCCAACACACTGCTCTTTTAATGCCACTAAGAAGACAAAAATAAAATGTTTAAAAAAATTAAAACTACATTACAACAATTTATTGAAAAAGAAGACAGTATAGATTATTTAGAATTTAAAAAAATAGAAAAAAAATGGAAAGAAAAAATAAGTAAACAAATACAAAGCAACGCAAAGGTTGTTGATTTTATAAATGGAGACCTTTTTATAAAAGTAAAAAAAACAACATGGAAAAATGAACTTGTTTTTATGCAAACAGAATTAAAAAAAAACTTTCAAACAAACAAAACCCAATTAAAAAAATTATAATAAAATAAATGTCAGAAAACAATTATAGTTCAGAAAAAATAACAGTATTAAAAGGACTAGAAGCTGTTAGAAAAAGACCCGCAATGTATATTGGAGATGTTGGAAAAAAAG